>Ga0190293_1000025_pt1 | contig 55356 bp, 48 predicted proteins | sample 48693001_MG_FD_161671 | JGI IMG/M metagenome (GOLD analysis project Ga0190293, IMG submission 161671) | Hydrothermal vent microbial mat bacterial communities from Southern Trench, Guaymas Basin, Mexico - 4869-30-0-1_MG | ecosystem: Environmental > Aquatic > Marine > Hydrothermal vents >...
GTCCAGGTTGCATCATTCCGGTATCCTGTCGTTCCCGTCAATCTCTTCCTCGAATTTCCTGTAGTCCTTCAGTATCATCTTCCAGGTCTTTCCGCCAAGCTTCCCTACCGGCAGAATTATCACATCAATCCCCTGGTCGGTCCTTCTTTGGCGTTCCAGCGAAAGGCTCTTTATTCTTCTTCTAAAGAGGTTCCTCTTCACTGAGTTGCCGCTCTTGGCCGACAGAGAAAACCCCAAGCGAATAATGCCCAGGGAATTCTTGACGTATACCGCTCTGAATGCGCTGCCCCTGAAGTTGCGTCCCCTTCTGAATACTCTTCTGAACTGGACGCTTCGCTTGATGGATCTCTCTTCTTTTTTAGAGTGGTCAGGGAATGAGCTTCTTGCGTCCCTTGCGTCTCCTGGCATTCAGGACCTTCCGCCCACTCTTGGTCGCCATTCTCGCCCTGAAGCCATGTCTTCTGGCTCTGGACAGGTTGCTTGGCTGAAACGTTCTCTTCATTCTCTCCGCCGATCTCCTCGGGAGCTCCGCCTTGACGAGGGCAGGATGTCTCCAACAGTTTTCAATGTTGCTTCACCAAAAGCCGGTACTCGACTTCGGCGAACCTGGAAGTTAGCCAACGTCCGTCTATCTGTCAAGTATTTGCTGCAAATGAATATAGGTTCAAATTGTTTTCAACAGCCTTCCTTGTGTTCCTGGAAGCGTTTTACTAACTTGTTGAATGTCAATCCTTTATTCGCAAAGGAGACTGTGCATTACTGTGTGGATAAGTTATGTTTCTTACTGTACGATAACGTTTTGAGCTTCTCTTGATGATTGAGTCCTGCTATGGATGATGTAACGAATACCGAACTATGGGAGCGCTGTCTATCCCTGGCGAGCGAGATGATGGATGAAACCGCATTCCGCTCCTGGCTTGAGAAATCCTCCTTCGAGGAGCAGGAAGGCAGCAGGCTCTTAATACGGTTTCCGAATTCCTTCGTAGCCGGTCATGCGAGGGTCCGCTACGGAGATATGATGGAGAAGATACTGCGGGATGTTTCAGGAAGACCTGACCTTGGCCTGAACTTCGTCGGCTCTCCAGCCGGTCCCGGCCCTGTTTCCAGACCTTCACCCACACCCGGCAGATCTCATGAAGGACCCAGAGCAGATTACCTGAGACCCAGCTACACCTTCGAACGGTTCGTCGCAGGTCCGAATAACCAGCTTGCCTATGCGGGAGCTCTTGCAGTGACAAAGGAGGGGGGGGCCTCCAGTTACAATCCCCTTTTCCTCTACGGCGGTGTCGGTCTGGGCAAGACGCACCTCATTCAGGCGATCGCTCACAGGATCAGACTCCAGCCTGATGTCAGAACATACCGTTACCTTTCCGCAGAACTGTTTCTCCAGCAATACATTGCCGCTCTCGAAAGAAGCGAGATCCCTCTATTCCGGAACAGATATCTGGATGTTGATTTCCTCCTAATGGATGATATCCAGTTCCTTAAGGGCAAGGAAAGAACCCAGGAGGAGTTCTTTCACCGTTTCAATGAGTTCTACCTGAACGGCAAGCAGATCGTCATCACCTCCGACCGTCCTCCTCACGAGCTCGAGGATGTTGAGGAGCGCCTGGTAAGCAGGTTCCAGTCAGGTCTTGTAGCTGACATCAAACCTCCTGAGTATGAGACAAGGCTTGCAATTCTACACCTTCTCGTCAGAGACGAGAGGATTGTAGTAGGTGATGATGTCCTCGATTTCATTGCCAGGTCTGTCAGGAAGAACGTACGTCAGCTGGCGGGTGTTATTCACAGGCTCGCGGCCAACTCTAGGCTCAATGGCGCTGATATCGATATGGACCTCGCACAGAAGGAGATATCCTCTTCCCTGGGGTCTATTTCAAAAAGACTGACTGCAGGAAGTATCGCATCACTTGTAAGTCAGTCCTTCGGTGTTACCCCGAACCAGCTCAAGGGCAAGCAGCGAAAACGGGAGGTTCTCATTCCCCGCCAGGTGGCAATGTTCCTTATCCGGGAGTTTACTTCATTATCTCTCAACGAAATAGGTTCCTTCTTCTCGGGCAGAGACCACTCCACAGTACTCAACTCGATCACCCGTATTGAACTGCTATCCTCTGATGATCCGACCCTTGAGCGGAAAATAGCCGATATCAGGAGAGAACTTGTTTCGATATGACGAAACCTGTCTTCTCTCCTGTTCATATCTCAGTGGATTCTTCTGTTGATATCTCTGCCTGTTGAAAACCCGCATTTCACTGAACGGTTTTCCACATTATTTCAACATCGCCGGACCAGCTTCTCAATGCCATTCGAGGTGGCATCTCAACATCTCCACATGTATAATAACTATCATACTGTTCTCTATATCTGAAACTCTATAAAGGTGGAGGATTTCCATGATCAAGCTCCTTGTAAATCAGTCAGATCTGCTTAAAGGTCTCAATTCCGTAGCAACAGCTCTACCTGCGAGAAGCAGCCTTCCATATCTGACCAATGTTCTTATTGAAACTACAGGCGACAGGCTGAAGCTTGCTGCAACGGATCTCGACACAACAGTGATCACTACGATACCGGCTTCCGTGACCACTTCCGGTACGATCACGCTTCCCGGGAAGAAGTTCCACGAAATCATAAGAGAACTCCCGGAAGACGAGGTCAGACTCAACGGGACGGGGAACAGGATCACAATCAGTTGCGGAAAAGCCTCGTTCACACTAAGCGGCAGTTCCAGCGAGCAATTCCCATCTCTTCCGGCTCTCGGAACGGCGGAACCCGCAATACTTCCTATTGGTGTACTTTCTGAAGCTATTCGAAAGACGGCATATGCTGTTGCCAGAGACGACTATAGAGCAACCCTTAATGGGGTACTAGTCAATATTGGACCTGACGGATTTGAGATGGTAGCCACGGACGGACACAGACTAAGCTGCCTTGCGCTGAAGAGCCTATCATCACAAAGCACGATCAAAGCACTGGTTGCGCCCAAAGCACTTAACCTGTTCGCTAAGCTGTCAAGTGAAGGAGACGTTAAAGTCCGTTTTCAGGGATCACAGATATCATTCGAGTTCAATGAGACACAGATATTCAGCCGGACGATAGACGGTGAATATCCTCCATACAGAAAGGTAATACCAGACGACAACAGCAATGTCCTGAAGGTCGACAGGCAGGAACTGATAGCCGTTCTACGCAGGATCAAGACGATGGCAAACCCGACGACGCACCAGGTAAAATTCTCTCTTGAGCCCGGGGCCGTTGTCGTTCATGCCGAGAGCGCGGATGCGGGGGAAGCTCTCGAAGCTCTCAATGCGGAATACGCCACAGATCCTTTCCAGATAGGCTTCAACGGAAATTTCCTTATGGAGGTCCTCAGGAATATGGGCTGTTCCAGCATTCGCATGATGATGAAGAATGCAAGCACGGCGGTAGTCATACAGGATGAAGAGGAATCCGAGGATGGAGACAGCTACATCGCACTGCTGATGCCTGTCAAACTTGCTCAGACAGAAGCTCCCGCACCGGAGTAAAAGGGTTTTGCAGAATATGCGGGCCAGAAGCCGAATGAAACGGCTCGACGATCTTGTTAATGAGTTCTCCAGGAAATTCGAACTGGGGAAGGGACTCAGAAGGGAACGGGCACTCAAGCACTGGGCCGTTGCCGCAGGCGAAAAGCTTGCACGATATACAAGACCGGCTGGTTTTGACAGGGGGCTGCTAAAAGTGATCGTACTGCACCCGGCTGCATCAATGGAGCTCGGGCTCAGAAAGGCGGATATACTGAAGCGGCTCAACGATCTGGCCGGAGAAATACTGTTCCATGAGATCAGATCTGTCACGCCTGGCAAGAGGAAGGGCGTTTATTTTGACCGACCGTGATAACGGTATCCATGAAAACGGGACCGAGACCTACGATGCCGATTCGATAAAGGTCCTCGAAGGGCTCGAACACGTCCGCAAGAGACCCAGCATGTACATTGGCTCTACTTCTCAGATGGGACTTCACCACCTGGTCTGGGAGGTCGTCGACAACAGCGTTGATGAAGCACAGGCGGGATTCTGCACAGAGATAGAGATAATTCTACATGAGGATAAGTCTATCTCGGTCAGGGATAACGGCAGAGGCATTCCGACAGGGATGCACAAGAGCGGGAAGCCGGCTCTGGAGATCGTGATGACGACACTGCATGCAGGGGGCAAATTCGATAATGCCGCATACAAGACCTCAGGCGGTCTGCACGGAGTTGGCGTGAGCGTAGTGAATGCCCTGTCAGAAACACTACATGCAGAGATACATAAGGAAGATGGCGTCTACAGCCAGGACTACGAGCGCGGTCAGCCTGCAGGACCACAGGAATTTAGCACTGCGACGGGGCTGCGCGGAACATACATCCGCTTCAGGCCGGACTATGAGCAGATCTTCGAAACCGACGATATCAAGTACGAAACCCTTTCTGTCCGGATGCGGGAACTCGCATACCTCAACAGCGGTCTGATGATACGGCTTATCGACAGCCGTATCGGCGGCAGCGAGAGAAGGGACGATTTCCGTTTTGAGGGAGGGCTCCGCTCTTTCGTTGCCTATATAAATGAGGCTCATCATATCCTGCATACCGATCCTGTAAGTATTAGAGGAGAGATACAACTCGAAGATGAGGGAATGGTCTTATCAGAGGTGGCACTGCAGTACAATAACGGCTACCAGGAGGACATATACAGCTTTGTCAACAACATAAATACCATCGACGGAGGCACTCACCTGTCCGGACTCAAATCAGCCCTGACCAGGTCCATCAATGAATACGCGGGGAGTAACAATCTCCTGAAGAAATCGGATGATACGTTCTCGGGATCGGACGTGAGAGAGGGTCTTGCAGCGGTGATAAGTGTCAAGATCTCCGACCCGCAGTTCGAGGGTCAGACCAAGACCAGGCTCGGGAACAGGAGCGTCCAGGGTGCAGTCCTCTCGATGGTCAATAAGGGTCTCACGACTTTCTTCGAAGAGAATCCGGCCATTGCCCGGAAGATAGTCCTGAAGTGTCTTCTCAATAAGAGTTCCAGACAGGCGGCTAAGAAGGCACGGGACCTGACGCGCAGGAAGTCAGCCCTCGAGACAGCTTCACTTCCGGGCAAACTCGCTGACTGTGCCGTGAATGCACCCGAGGAAGCGGAACTCTTCATCGTTGAGGGAAATTCAGCGGGAGGCTCAGCGAAACAGGGAAGGAACAGGCACTTCCAGGCGATTCTTCCACTGAGGGGCAAGGTAATCAATGTCGAGAAGGCACAGCTCGAAAAGGTCTTGAGGAACAACGAAATAAGATCAATGATAACGGCAGTGGGCACAGGTATTGAGGAGGACTTCGCCCTGGAGAATCTCCGTTATCACAAGATCATCATCATGACAGATGCGGATGTTGACGGGTCTCATATCAGAACTCTTCTCCTGACCTTCTTCTACAGGCACATGCGGAAACTCATTGAAGAGGGCCATATCTTCATTGCGCAGCCACCTCTCTACCAGGTACGCAAGGGCGGAAAGGGCAAGTATGCCTACTCGGAGGGCGAGAAGGAGGTTCTGCTCAGGGAGATGGGCGATACAGGGATAATCGTGCAGAGATACAAGGGTCTCGGAGAGATGAACGCGGACCAGCTCTGGACGACAACGATGGATCCGGAGAACAGAATGCTGCTGAGGGTGAGGCTTGAGAACGCAATGGAAGCCAGCCACATCTTCTCAGTCCTGATGGGTGACGAAGTGGAGCCCAGACGGGATTTCATTCAGAAGCATGCGGCTGAGGTAAGGAACCTGGACATTTAGAGACCGGGAGTGCTCACTTGAAAGAAGATCAGGGCAGACAGAGCGATTTCATCGATATCGAAGAGGAGATGAAGCGCTCCTACATGGATTATTCCATGAGCGTGATAGTCTCCAGGGCTCTTCCCGACGCCAGGGATGGGCTCAAACCGGTCCACCGCAGGATCCTTTACTCCATGTTCGAGCAGAAACTGACTCACAGGAGGCCGTACAAGAAGTCCGCCGCCGTTGTCGGTGACGTTCTCGGGAAATACCATCCCCATGGAGACACCGCGGTCTACGATTCCATGGTGCGGATGGCCCAGGACTTCTCGCTGCTTCATCCGCTCATCGATGGCCAGGGCAACTTTGGTTCAGTCGATGGGGACCCTGCTGCTGCGTACAGGTACACAGAGGCCAGGATGGCGAAGATCGGCGAGGAGATGCTCAGGGATATCGACAGCGAGACCGTCGACTTCTCCCCCAACTTCGACGACAGGCTCAAGGAGCCATGCGTTCTCCCGTCCGGTATCCCGAACATGCTCGTGAACGGATCCTCCGGAATAGCCGTTGGAATGGCGACAAACATCCCGCCGCAGAATCTTAACGAGATAATCGAAGCATGCTGCCGCATTATCGAGGATCCGGATACTACTGACGAGGAGCTCTTCACCATCGTCAAAGGTCCCGACTTTCCCACAGGCGGCATAATCCTGGGACTCAGAGGCGTGAGGGAGGCCTATTCCACCGGAAGAGGCCGGATAAGGGTCAGGGGCAGGGTCGAGTCAGAGGAGACCCGGGCTGGCAGGGAAGCCCTTATCGTTACAGAGATCCCCTACCAGGTCAATAAATCGAAACTGATAGAGACGATAGCCGACCTGGTGAAGCAGAAGAAGATCACAGAGATAGCCGACCTGAGGGATGAGTCTGACCGCGAGGGAATGAGGATAGTAATAGAGCTCAAGCGTGGAGCGATGTCCGAGGTCGTACTGAACCAGCTTTACAAGCATACGACCCTCGAGAAGACTTTCGGCGCCAATATTCTCGCTCTTGTGAATGGAAGGCCTACAAACCTGAATCTCCGTCAGTGCATAGACTGCTATCTCGAGCACAGGCATGAAGTCATTACCAGACGAGTAGCCTACGACCTCAACAAAGCCCAGGAGAGGGCACATATCGTCCAGGGTCTGCTCAAGGCGCAGGAGAACATTGATGAGATAATAGCACTGATCCGATCCTCGCAGGACGCGGAAGAGGCACGACCGAGACTCATACGGGAATTCGGCTTCACACAGGTCCAGGCGCAGGCGATACTTGATATGAGGCTCAGACGACTGACAGGACTTGAGCGCCTGGAACTTGAAAAGGAATTTGAGGAGCTGCAGAACCTCATCAACGAGCTCAATCTCCTTGCTGCCGACAGGTCAAGGAGAATGGATGTAGTTGCGTCGGAACTGAGGGAGATAGCCTCCATATACGGGCAGGAAAGGAGAACGGCGATAGATCCCTTCGCTCCTGACGAGTTCGAGATGGAGGACCTGATCCCAGATGATCAAATGGTGGTTACCGTATCTCGAGAAGGCTATATAAAGCGCCTTTCCACTGATACTTACAGCAGTCAGCACAGGGGCGGAAAGGGTATTACCGGAGCCAAAACAAGGGAAGAAGATTCGATCGACCAGATATTCATCTCCTCGAATCACAGCTATATCCTTTTCTTCACGAACCAGGGAAGATGCTACTGGCTCAAGGTCTACCGGATACCGGAGGCCAGCCGGACCAGCAAGGGCAAGGCGATTGTCAACCTTCTTGACCTGAAGCCAGACGAAAGACCGGTTGCTCACGTTTCGGTGAAGAGCTTCGATGAAGATCGCTTCATACTGATGGCTACCAGCAACGGAGTGGTCAAGAAAACTTCTCTCTCAGCATACAGCCACCCGAGAAGGAACGGCATATGGGCGATCAAGCTCGATGATGGTGCCGAACTCGTGGCGGCCTCCCTGACCAGCGGATCGAGCAAGGTTCTTCTTGCCCTGGGCAACGGCAAGGCAAATCGATTCCCCGAGACCGAGATAAGAACCATGGGCCGAAATACCAGGGGAGTTCGAGGGATAAGGATCGGGAAAGACGACAGGGTTGTCGGAATGGTTGCCATGGAGGAGCCCGGAAGTGTTCTGACCGTAACCGAGCGCGGCTATGGAAAGAGGAGTCATTCCGGGGCTTACCGGCTTACCCACAGAGGCAGCGGTGGAGTGATCAATATCAGGAATATTGAGAGAAATGGGAAGGTGATATCTCTGATGGAGGTATCACAGGAGAATGAACTGATCATGGTCTCTTCCAACGGTATGGTAATCAGGCTCCCGGTTGAGCAGATACGGGAGATGAGAAGAAATACAATGGGCGTCCGGCTTATGAACCTGCCAGAGAGCGACAGCCTTGTTGATGCCGCGGTAGTACAAGCGGAGTCTGAAGTTACTTCTCCCACAGAAGAGAAAGAAAGCAGCGAGGATTCGGAGTCACCGCAGGAGCATGGAACGGGGGACTGAGATAGCGGGCAGGACAGCATCGAGCATAGCCAGGAAGCTGGAGTTCTGGTCTCAGGAAAATTCCATCCAGTCTACGCCGATCCCTGAAGTCGCAAGGGTCTCCAGGCTGCCGGGCAAACCGATCGATCCCAGCCTTATTCCGCAGAAGGATAAGGACAGGATCAATTCTATCGCACTGTTTCGTAACCAGTGGCCCCGCGCGGGAGATGCACTGGCAGTCCTTCTCGCGAACCTGAGGGATACAGAGGCCGGGGAGCTTCTTGAAAGCCTTTCTCACATGACCGAGCCCCCTCCGGTTGAGGAGGATTATGCGGTCAAGTGGTTCCAGGCGGTCAGGAATCTTCCCCCGAGTTCTTCCATAGTAGCAGTTCAGGAGTTTCTTCACCTCGGATGGACATGGAACCAGATAGGCCCAAGCACCGGCCTGGACCTCGAATCACTCCTGTCGCTCCTTTTCAAAGCGATGGAAGCCCTTTCCGAGGTCCCTGAGGACATCAGTCTTGCACAGAATCTAGTCAGAGCGGGATTCACATGGCCGGAGAGATTCGGATATATTCTCGAGAGGACCCGAACTGGCGGAGGTACAATAGTTCGAGCCCTCAACCGCGCGAAGGAACTCATGCCGGAGGCCATTCCCCAGGCCAGGTCCACTCTTGTCGACTTCGCGGCAGGAACCGGCTGGTTCCTGCTGGAAGAAGAGAACCTCCCCGTCTGGCGGGTTGTCGCCAGGAATGGAGAGGCACTCTACAAGAGGATCAAGGGTTTCACAGTACCCATTGAATCAATGAGGTTGCTTTCGGGCTTTCTGGGCGCACTCGAGTCCTCAAAGCAGCTGGAAAAACTGCTGGAGGACTTCATTCCCGTTGCAATTGAGCGGTTAATGGGAGAGATGCCGGGGGAAGTACTCGATGATGTGATGGTCAGGCTCTCCTCCAATACGAAGGCAGCGCTCATAAGGCGAGTCGAACAGAACCTCTGTATGGACCTCCTCGCAATGACCCCACAGGTTTCCGATGCCCATGAATACGGGAGCGCGATAGTCAAACTGATGCTCTTTCTCGGTGGAGGAACAGCCAGACAGACAAACCTCGAAAGGGTTTTCGAGTTCTGCCGGCATTCGATTAAGGACCCTGAAGGATTGACGGGTCTGGCGTGGATGACGTCTGACAGAATTGGACTGGGACCATTTGCATCCCCCGATCCGGATACCATGATGGAATTTCTCGAGTTATCGACGAAATTTATAGAGAACACCGGCGGCGCGAACAGAAAGAAGCTGAATTCCATTGCGCATCTCATGGATAAGATCTTTTCCGGGGATGACCCGGCCAAATCGGTGAAGATACTTCATGGACAGCTGCAGGGGACGGCTGTCGATCCGGGCCTCCTCCTTGCCGCTGCCGGACTCCTTCTAAGATCAGTCCTGGGGGATGTACCGGAGATGATCCTTCCCCGAAGCGGACGCTTCGCTCTTATTCTTTCTCTCCTTGATCATCATTACAGACAGCAGGTGATAGAGGGAGGAAGCTCTCAGTGGCTTACCGCGCTCGCGACAAGTACAGCAGGCACCGTGGACGAGGTGATCAGGTCTCTTGAAAGGATATCCGCAAGAGAGCATCGCAGCCGTTTCCTTGACAAGGTGGTGGCACCCCTGCTCGAAGAAACGGTAACTGATGATCCCATCTTCCCTGAGCTTCTTGCCACTGCAGTGCATACCTACTGTCAGGACATGACGATGGAGCAGCTTCGGACAGCGGAAGTAGTGCTTCTTCGGAAGCTGTTCAGGGCCGAAGACAGAAGCAGGGCTCTCGGGGCTACTATGGAGAAGCTGCTGAGCATACCGGGAATAGAGGAGAGCAGGGCGGGTGAGATCATCAGCGCCGCGAGGAGCCTCTGCGAGGTTCTGTCACAGCAGGCAGTATGGCTTGAGAAGAGCGGGCACGCCGTCTATTCACGGTTTTTAGCAGGAGGCCTGACCGCTTATGTAAGGACGCTGCTGGAGTATACGGATGCAGCAGAGCTGCTCGCAGGAGGCCTGGCAGAAGAACTTCTCACTACTATCATGCCATCTTCCGAGACATCCGATGCCACGGTTGCCATATGGCAACTGAAGACGGCAGCACTGTTCTTCGGCAGGATAATCCCTCTCTCTGCAGAGATACTTGCCGGACGCCCTGATATACTGGTACCCTATCTCAGGGAGATGGCTGCTCTTAGCATGAGTTCTGAGCACGGGGAGGCTGCTGGAGCACCGTTCCTGGCAGCGGCGGTACCGATTCTGGAGGACCGTCTTGTACTGGAGTTCGAACGAAAGCTGACTACTGACTCAGCGCTGGATGAAGTCCCAGCAGATATTGAGGGGTCTGTCCTGATGGCCAACTGGCGATCGGTCAGGAACAATGCCACTGCAATACTCAAACGGGCGGTGAAGAATCTCGGCCCCGTTATCTCCCGGAGAACCCACAGAAAGATACTGGTCAGGGAAGGCAAGCTGCTTGTAGAGGGATTACTCCGGAGCGGTCGAGAAGACCTCCTGCAGGGAACCGATCCTCCCGATTCCTCCCGCAGAGAGATCCTGAGACTGCGCAAGGCGGCGGGTGGGGTCGACCTTATCGCTGTATTCCATGCATTCGAGGGAGGGGATCAGAAGGAGAAGGCGAACTTCCCGGGGGCGGAGGGATTTTTCCGAAGCAGGAAAACCCCCCCCGGAGAGAACATGTGCCGTGTATGGAGAAAAGAGGTTTATTCGCCCCTCGAAAATGTACTTCTCGATATGGTAATGCTTTACTCCGACAAAAAGAGTCTTGCCGGCCTGGAACTGCTTATCGGTGACTTTGTCGAGATCATCAGTTTCCTGGGAGAGGATGATGAATTCAAGGCGACCAATCTGGTTGCAGCCCTTGAGCATTCTCTGTCAGTAGCGGAAGGCGGCGGCCTGGCCTCGATGACTGGCGCCGCCCGGAATCTCGACCGGAATATCTACAGGCTGCTCTGGCGCCGGAAAGCCACAAAAAAGACCACGGTTATCGTCGAAGAGATCGATGCCGGCAAGAAGATACTCAAAAGGCTGTTTGACAGAATGAGCGCAGAGGAAAGTGCTGGCGAGCAGATCCTGTTCGTGAAACGCTATGGACGCATATGCGTTGCGCTCGAAGGAAGCATCATGAGGCGCAAGCGGGGAGAGGCCAAGGCGATCCGGTCCGTCCTCGAGAATATGTGGCTCTTCAATCCCGCCATGCAGAGATCCGGATCTGTCGTGGAGAACGCAAGGGATGCTGTAGAGACCTATATCCAGTATTTCCGTGAGATGGGAGCAAGGACCGGTGCCGTTACCGCACCCGAGGCGGGAGCCATCAGCCTGGGAATGAGAAGACGCTACAGAGATAATGCCAGCACAGTCGCTATTCTGCTCAAGTGGACACAGGACCTCGACCGAGAGGAGCTGCTCGGACTTGTCGAGACACACCACATTCTGCTTGAGGCCGTCAGCAGGGACGTAGAGCTAATTCAAATGATGGATGATCTCTGGCCGGAGCCAGAAGCCCGCAAGTACATGAAAGCCATGCCGGACCATCCAGAGAAGCTCAGGGAACAGCTCCTCAGGATAGCTGGAAAAGCCGCGCCCGAGAGTTCAGGGCTCCGCTATATCTGATTCCCCCTTCAAAGAGCCTCATCAGATAGAAGTACTGAAGTAACACCCGGATAACTGCTTATTTGAAGGATCGAAGAGGTAGGGCATTGAACAACCTGCGCGGAGTCCCAGTCGAAAGTAAACGGATCGCGCTGATCACGACCGGCGGAACGATAGAAATGGCAAGCAGCAGCGGGGGCCTCAATCTAAATCCCGAGCGCCCCGTCCTGCCGGTCGGCAGAGATGTTATCCCCGCACATATCAATATCGATCATATCAGGTTCAGCGAGCTGCCCAGTCCTCAGATATCCCCCATTAAGATGGGAGAGATTTGCAGTCTGATAGATGAAGTGATTCGCAGTGGCAAGTATGAGGGGATCGTCGTGACTCACGGCACAGACACGCTCGAGGAGACCGCTTTCCTGGCTGATGTCTGGCTTGACTCGGATATCCCGATAGTATTTACTGCGGCGATGAGAAGCATCGACGAGATAGGGATCGATGGCCCGAGGAATCTCAGAGGAGCTCTTCTGACAGCGGCGACCCCTGAAGTTCATAAGTTGGGAGTTACTGTAGTTCTTAACGACGAGATACATTCGGCTGGAAGGGTCACGAAGACCTGCACAAGTAATCTCAGCAGCTTCAGTTCCCCCGGTTACGGTCCCCTGGGCTTCGTCGATCAGGACAGGGTTCTTGTCCACAGGGCTCCTCTATGGCGGGTACATCTTCCGTCGGGAGCCCTCCGGATGAATCATGAAGTAGGACTGCTCCGGGTAGCGGCAGGCTTCGGACATAGAGAAGTACGCCACTGCATCGATGACGGATACACCGGAATAGTGATAGAAGCTTTCGGCAGAGGGAATGTTCCCCCTCTGGTGGTGGAGGTAGCGGAGGAGGCTTCCTCCAGAGGTGTAATAATATGTGTGACAAGCAGATGCTACATCGGGAGGGTTCTCGGAGTATATGGATACGATGGCGGAGGCGCTGATCTCGAAAAGCGTGGTCTGATACTGGCCGGGGACATGCAGGGACATAAGATGAGACTCCTCCTCATGGCCTCGCTGGGAATGGGTCTATCGAAAGGCAGGATCGAGGAACTCCTTGCGAGCCTCTAAGCGTCTGATGTTTGTTGACACTCAAGCGGGCATACGGGTAGTTTACGAACTACGGCAGAGGAATTGGCTGGAGGGAAATGCAGTCTGACAAAGGCTTCACGGCATATTTCATTTCCCACAGCGGCAAGACGCACAGGAAGCTGGATATAAGCGGGTGGAAACTCATCCTTCTGAGGGCGGGACTCGCCTTCATGGTAATTCTGTTTGCAGCTGCTGTAATTGTTACAGCTCTCGGACTTATGACCGCTGGTGAGTTGACGGGCCTGAGAGAGCAGGTTTCGCGGTTGCAGGATTCTCTCACCATCGGGATATACACGGATGCCAGACTGAACATCATAGAGGATCAGCTGGAGCAGATACTGGCCGACAGGATTCTGATAGAGAACATGGCTGGTCTTCTGCCGCCGGACAGCGACACTCTACCGTAAGTCGCGAGATGAACAGGGAGATGCAGAAGCGAACGTCCAATCCATTCCATACTTTTCTTTGGCGTTTGCATCAGGGTATTAGAAGATGGTCGAGGAAGCAGGACTTGCGAGTGCAGACTCCCGTGGCTCGGGGACATGCAGCCCCATTTGCGTGACCCCGACAGGGCGGACATATGCTCGAGCATAACGCAGCAAACGCAGTAATATGCGTTGTCGCAGTAGGATGCTGGTGATAAATGCGGACAGTTAAGGAAGTCTCAGCTGCCATGGATTCCATACTTGGTTCGGGAAGCGTATGCACAGGTTCCATCAAGGTTGATGGTGGTCTACGCGTAGACGGCAATGTTGATGGGGAGGTCTTTGTTTCCGGCACCCTCACTGTTGGTCGGTCTGGTGTGATAGCGGGAGATGTGACCGTGGGGCAAGCTGTGGTCGGAGGGACTATCCGCGGAACGGTCAGGGCCGAGCAGCAGCTGGAACTACAGAGCGGCTCGAGGCTCGAAGGAGATATCTATACTAACTCCTTGATAATAGAGGACGGTGTCTTCTTTGAAGGACAGTGCAGAATGGCCGGAGCCCCCGGCCCTGAGGAGTCCTGATTGTGGAAAATGTGGATAAGTTCGGAAGAATGTGGAAAACTCATTATAATGTTGTGACACAGGGAGATAACGAAATCACTTAAAGTAGTTTCGTAAGTTGTATCCACAACTGTAACTGGCATGGCGGTATACCCGTGCCGTCACATCCGAACCAAATTGAGACGTTAACGGCGATGCCGCTGGACAGGGTTCCTGTCCAGACATGCCGGACCCCGGAAGAATCGAAAGGCTGGTAATCGATGCCGGAGCTAGGTACTCTCCGCGAAGCTGAGGATCAGTCTCGCAGAACAATCGAAGAAGCAGTCAAAGATGCTCAGCGGACAAAGATGGGGATCAGGGCCAGGCTTGAAAAAATGGACCTCGAAAAAGACGCCAGGCTGAAGAAAGTGGCGGATGAAGCTGAAGCTGCTGTCGAGAAGGAAATGAGTGCTGTCAGTGCCACCCTCCAGAGTGGGATTACACAGCAGCAGGAGTATCTGGAGTCTCGAGAGGCAAAGCTTGAGAAGAGAGCCACTGATATGCTGAGGAAGATCATCACAGGCGGAGCGGAAGGCGACTGATGAGTCTCGATGCTGTCTCCAAGATAGAGATACTCTGTCACTCGTCCGCGAAAGAGAAGGTCCTTGCTGCGATGGAATCTTTCGGAAGAGTTCACCTTCTCGACCTTTCAGAGATCGATAGGCCTGATGAGGAAGAATGGAAGCTGTTCCTGCCGGCCTCAATGGATACCGGCGAGATAGTTGAGAAGATATCCAGCCTCGAGAACGCCATGGAGTTCCTGGAGGAGGAGGCTGGCGATGCATGCCCTCCGCCGGGGAGTATGAGATCGGTCACTGAGCAGGATCTCCAGAAGGAGATGAAAGATGACGCGATCTTAGCGAAGGCTCGCAGGGCCTGGTTTACCGCGATCCGGAAGGCCAAGCTCGAAGGAGCTGAGAAGGAGCTCGAGCAGGAGATGGAATTCCTGCTGACCTGGAAGGACATACCGGTTCCGTTCGAAGAGCTCAGATCAACTGCTGCTTCCCGACTCTGCGCCGGGACCCTGGAGAAGGATGCGATAGACAGGGTTCATGCACTGGAAACCCAGTTCCCCATGCTTCACATCGAGGTGCTGGACAGGGGTGCGAGGAGCGAGAGAGTAATCGCTGCCGTTCATTCTTCTGAAGAAAGCGAGCTGATGAAGCTTCTCGGTGAGAGCGGATTCACGCAGCAGGACTTCGGTGCAAGGACGGGACAAGTCAGACACCTCATCAAAGAGACAGAGAGAGAGCTGTCCGAAGTCAGAAGAAGGAAGGAAGCCCTTCACGAAAGAGCTCTCGAGCTTGCAAAGGAACTACCCAGGTTCAGGCTGCTCTGCGATGGGGCGGGAATGATCCTGGAGAGACTGAACGCCGTGAGGGCAACAAGGCAGAGCAGCCATGTCTCTCTTTTCCGCGGATGGGTTCGCACTCGTGACCTGGATGAGCTGAAGACGGACCTGACCGAAGCGGGGGACGTCTCTGTGGAGGTCATTGAACCGGATGATGGAGAGACCCCCCCATCCCCGCTTACAGAAAAGAAGGCAGCAGCTCCCTACTCGCTCCTCGTTGACATGTACGGGAAGCCGACAAGGAACGACCCTGATCCCACTCCTCTGATAGCTCCGTTCTACGCTCTTTTCTTCGGGATATGTGTTGGAGATGCAGGTTACGGCATTGCGCTTGCTGCCGGGTCTGCCATAGGCTGGGCCATAGTCAACAGGAGACATGGAAACCCGAGACTCTTCCAGCTCCTCTTTCAGGGCGGTCTCGCCAGCATACTGATAGGAGTCTTCCTGGGAGGCTGGTTCGGAATGAGCTTCGACAGCCTTCCTTCGTTCCTGCAGGCCCCGGCAAATCTTCTCAACACACTGATCCCCGGATACGTCCCCGGAGAGGCAGGGCAGGAAGGCTTCGCGGTCTCCAAGCAGTTCCTCTACCTTACACTCGCTCTGGGACTGGTTCAGCTTCTGGCGGGAATAGTAGTGAATCTCGTGAAGAGGCTCAGGATGGGCGAGGGATTCGCTGCCGTTGCAGACCAGACTGGATGGCTGCTCGCAACGATAGGGCTCTTCCCCTGGCTCTTCAATCATTATCTGCTCAATGGCGCGCTCTACGATGTATCCGGTCCTCTTGACAGTGTTTTCACCACAATGCTTGGAGCGGGAGCCCTTCTGATCTTCATAATGGGCGGCAGGGAGGCCAAGGGTTTCGGCAAGATAGGTCTCGGCGCATATGCCATGTACGGGATCGTCAACCTCCTTGGTGATGTGCTTTCATATTCGCGGCTCTTCGCTCTGGCGCTCTCCAGTGCAATAATTGCCCAGGTCATCAATACGATGGCTGCAATGGTAAGAAACGAACTGGGGATACCGGTGATAGGGCTTCTCCTTGCAGCGGTTGTAGTGATCGGGGGGCATATCTTCAACCTTGGAATGGCATGCCTGAGCGGGTTTATACACACCGCGAGGCTGCAGTTCGTCGAATTCTTCGGGAAGTTCTATGACGGCACAGGAGTGCCGTTCAAGCCACTCAGATATGAATCGAAGTTTGTACACATCGAGAGGGACAAGTAGCATGAGAACTCTCGCCAGGATGATCGAAGGGAGCAACTAGTGGAACAGCTCGTCGCCTATATGGGCATTGCACTCGCCTGCGCACTTGCGGGCACAGGTTCAGCCATCGGGGTCGGTATCGCCGCGCAGGCAAGCACCGGCGTAATGAGCGTTGACCCCAGCAAGTTCGGAAAGCTTCTCCTGCTCTCCGCGCTTCCGGGGACACAGGGTATTTACGGATTCGTCATTGCATTCCTGCTTCTCGGTAAAATGGTCGATGTTACCAGTATGGCAGTGGCCTGGCAGGTCTTCACAGCAGCGCTCCCTATCGCCATTGCAGGACTCATGTCAGGCATACACCAGGGTAAAGTCTGCGCAGGTGGCGCCATGATGACCGCGAAGCAGCCGGATGATTCGGCGAAGTCACTCATTCTCGCCGTCTTCGTCGAGTTCTACGCGATTCTTGGCTTCCTCGTCTCCTTCCTGATGCTTCAGGGTATAGGGGCGTAAGGCTTCATGTCTCTGGAAGCGATAGTCAAAAAGATACTCCAGGACGCGGAGCACGAGGCTGCAGCGATAAGAGATGAAGCCGAAGCCGAGAGCAGAAAGGCCGAGTCGGAGCATACCAGGACCATAGAGGAACAGTATTCACGGGAGCTGGAGCGCCTGAAGACCCGCATGATGGACCTTCGCAAACGGAAGGAATTCCATGTGCGGATGGAGGCTTCCAGAAAACTCATGAATGCCAGGCGTTCCCTCATGGATAAAGCGATAGCTATGGCTGTTGAAAACCTCTCTTCTCTGGGGGACGAGGAATATCTCGGCCTTATCGACGGACTCCTCAGCGGATGCGGACTCTCGGGAGAGGTCTCTGTCGTTATCTCTCCGGCTGACGGGAAGCGGATAACGGCGGCCTACCTGAAGAAGAGATCGGACAGCAAGGTGAAGTTCGTGCTCGCAGAGGAGAGCCATTCGGCGACCGGAGGCATCATTCTCCGATCCGGTAAGATCAGCCAGAATGCAACATTCTCCATGATCGCGGACCTCGCTCACGAGGAAATGATAATGAAACTGGCTTCGGCCGTTCCCCTGGAGGAAGAGGAATAACACCCATGGCTGGGGATTTCATCTACGCCAACGGGAGGATAAGCGGGAAAGAGGTCACGCTGCTGGATGACCGCATGTGGCAGATGCTGATCTCCGCCCAGGACGAGAAGGAAGTACTGCGTCTCCTTGGAGACACATGGTACGGCAGGTTCATGCAGCACCACTCGATGGAAGGGTGCTTCCTGCAGGCCATGGAGATCACCGAGAGCGAACTCATTGAACTCTCCGAGGATCAGAGGCTTGTAAGAGGGATCCTCCACAGACGGGATGTCAGGAACGCCAGGTATATCTGGAAGAACATCCTGGTCAGGGAAGATAGCGAAGGGCGCATAGAGATCGAGCGTCAGGGTCTGATCCCGGTCGAGGTCATAGAACAGTCGGTCAGCAATCCGGAGATCAGAGACTCCCTTCCGGCTGAGTTCTCCTCTGTGCTTGAGGAGATAGAGGAGTCGGACAGGATAACAGAGTCACTCATTGACGGCTTCATGGACCGGCTTGCTGTCACCGTAGAGATCAGGGACCTTCCTCCCATCGGTCCGGGTTTCAAGCGGTTCGTAGCGGACCGGATAGAGCAGAAGAATTTTCTGAATGCCGGGCGAAGCAAGCAGGCAGGACTTACGTGGCAGGAGACCGAGAGCATGTTCTTCAAGGGAGGACATCACTCTCCTGAAGAGGTTGCGGAGGCCTACAGGAAGAACACGCTCCAGGAATCACTGTCGGAGATACCTGGATTTGAGCCAATTGCCGTAGCGTTCGGCGAATCAATGGCCTCCGGGGTTTTCTTCTCATACTCCAGGGAGTGCGAAAGATACCTTCTCGATCTTCTCGAGAAGGGTGCTTTCCCCGTGTTCGGACCTTCGCCGCTGGCCGCTTTCGTGATAAAGAGGGAGATGGAGATCTCCCACCTGAGGCTGCTCGTGGCCGCAAAGGCCGCAGGAGTAACCATCGGCAGGCTTCAGGACCGCCTGCCGAGGGGATAGGAGGAACCGATGCCCAAAGGAGGCATAGCTTTTCTCGGTGACATGGATTCGGTCCTGGGGTTCAGAGCCCTTGGAGTGGAGACAGTTGTCCCCGATGGGTCAGAGGATGCGAGGGAACGGTTCCAGACTCTGGTGAAGCAGGGCACTTCTGTAATAATGGTTACGGAGGACCTGCTGGATACACTCCAGGACCTCATAGATGACACGATGCACAGGCCGCTGCCCGCTGTAGTCGTCCTCCCGGGAATAACCGGGACCCAGAAGCGGGGTGAGGATACGATAAGAGAGCTGATCATCAGGGCTGTCGGAGTGGACCTGATGACTGAGGAGCAATGATAAGTCAGCAGAAATTCGTACCATGTACTCTGTTCTCGTACGTGGTACTGGATTTCTCCTGACAGAAGAGCAGTAATAGCAAGCAGCATTGGAGCTAGGACCTATCCCTTCGGAGGCATGGATGATACAGGGAACCATCGACAAAATAGCAGGCCCGCTGGTTGTGGCCGACGGGATGAGGGATGCCAGGATGTTCGACCTGGTCTACGTCTCCGATTACGGCCTCATCGGCGAGATCATTGAACTGAAGGGCGAAAAGGCCTCAATACAGGTCTATGAGGAGACCGGTGGCCTGAAACCCGGAGACCCGGTCCGAACCACAGGAGAACCGCTTTCCGTTGAGCTGGGTCCGGGACTTCTCACCGCCATCTATGACGGGATACAGCGCCCTCTCGATGAGATACGCAGGGAAGCCGGAGACTGGATCACAAGAGGGATCAGCATCCGTGGCCTCGATCACGACAAGGAGTGGGACTACACTCCCGTTGCCTCTGTCGGTGATGAGGTCTCCAGCGGAGTTGTTCTCGGGGAAGTACCCGAGACTGTACTGATCACCCACAAGGTTATGGTACCTCCAGGAATTTCGGGCAAGCTGACATGGGTCATCGACAAGGGCTCATACAACGTCGATACGGTCGTAGCCAAATTGGAGAGCCCCAATGGCGACGTGGTCGAGCTCAGAATGTTCCATAACTGGCCTATCAGGAAGTCCCGGCCCGTTGCCGAGAAGATAGCCCCGATCGAACCGCTTATTACCGGCCAGAGAGTGGTTGACGCATTCTTCCCGCTTGGCAAGGGAGGTACAGCGTGCGTCCCGGGTCCTTTCGGAAGCGGTAAGACCGTCATCCAGCACCAGCTCGCCAAGTGGGCCGATGCCGAGATCGTTGTATACGTCGGTTGCGGCGAGAGAGGCAACGAGATGACCGATGTCCTTCAGGAGTTCCCGGAGCTTGAGGACCCCAAGAGCGGTGAACCCCTCATCATGCGGACCGTACTCGTGGCCAACACAAGCAACATGCCGGTTGCCGCAAGAGAGGCCAGCGTCTACACAGGGATCACCATCGGTGAGTACTTCAGGGACATGGGCTATTCCGTCGCTCTCATGGCGGACTCCACCAGCAGGTGGGCCGAGGCTATGCGAGAGATGTCGGGCCGTCTCGAGGAGATGCCCGGCGAGGAGGGATATCCCGCATACCTCGGAACAAGGATTGCGGAGTTCTACGAGAGAGCGGGGAACGTCATCTGCCTCGGTAATGACCGGAGGAACGGCGCCCTCACTGTGGTTGGTGCGGTCAGCCCTGCAGGAGGAGACCTCTCGGACCCGGTGGTCCAGGCTACTCTCAGGGTGGTGAAGGTCTTCTGGAGCCTGCAGGCCAGACTGGCATACATGAGGCACTTCCCTGCCATCGGATGGCTGGACAGCTACTCCCTGTATACCACGAATCTCAAGGATTACTACAACAGAGAGCTGGGAGAGGACTGGGTTCCGATGATGAAGGAGGCCATTGCCCTTCTGCAGGACGAGGCCAATCTTCAGGAGATCGCCAGGCTGGTGGGAGCGGAATCACTCTCTCCAGAGGATCAGCTAATTCTGTACACATCGAGGTCGCTCAGAGAGGACTTCCTCCATCAGAACGCTTTCCATGAAGTGGATACCTACGCATCCATCACCAAGCAGCGCATCATGATGGAAGTGATTATGTCCACACACCACAAGATGCGGGAAACCCTCAATGCGGGAGTCTCGCCAAAGGAAATGTTCAATCTGCCTTTCAAGGAGGATATCGCCAGGATGAGGTACATCCCCGAGGAAAGGCTTCAGGATATTGAGGCCATCAAGGATTCGGTCAGGTCAGCCCTGACGGATCTGGTCGAAGCGGAACAGAGCGCATAGGGGGTATGCGGGTATGATAAAGGAATACACCACGACCGTAGAGATATCCGGCCCTCTCATGCTTGTTGACCAGGTCGAGGGCGTTGCCTACGAGGAGCTTGTTGAGATAGAGCTACCCAACGGAGAGACCCGTCATGGCAAGGTACTCGAAGTGGACAGCAGAATGGCTCTTGTTCAGCTCTTCGAAGGAAGCAGCGGGACAGACATCAGCCAGAGCAAGGTCAGATTTCTCGGCAAGCAGGTTGAGCTGGGAGTCTCGGAAGAGATGCTCGGAAGGGTTTTCGACGGACAGGGGCGGCCAAGAGCACCATTCGACGTGGCCCCTCCAATCGTCCCTGACCGGATGGACAACATCAACGGCGCCCCCATCAACCCTTACGCAAGGGACTACCCCGCAGAGTTCATCCAGACGGGATTCAGCTCCATCGATGGGATCAATACGCTTGTCAGGGGGCAGAAACTCCCCGTGTTCAGCGGAAGCGGACTCCCACACTCCATAGTTGCCGCGCAGATAGCCAGGCAGGCCAAGGTCCTCGGAGAGGGAGAGAACTTCGCCGTTGTCTTCGCCGCCATGGGAATCACTTTCGAGGAGGCGGACTACTTCATCCGCGACTTCAGGAAGACCGGCGCCATGGACAGGGCAGTTGTCTTCATGAACCTTGCGGACGACCCCGCCATCGAGAGGATCTCCACGCCCAGAATGGCGCTCACCGCCGCAGAGTACCTGGCCTACGAAAAGGACATGCACATCCTTGTCATTCTTACGGACATGACCAACTACTGCGATGCACTGAGGGAAATCTCCGCTGCCCGCAAGGAAGTCCCCGGCAGACGCGGTTACCCCGGCTACCTCTACACCGACCTCTCGCAGATCTACGAGAGAGCCGGCAGGATCAAGGGCAGGAAAGGCTCCATAACGCAGATACCCATCCTGACCATGCCCGAGGATGACAAGACGCACCCAATTCCCGACCTCACCGGATACATCACCGAGGGACAGCTCATCCTCAACAGGGAGCTGCACAAGAAGGGGATCTATCCCCCTATGGACGTGATGGAGTCTCTCTCCAGGCTGAAGGACAAGGGTATCGGTAAGGGCAAGACCAGAGGAGATCACGCCGACCTCTTCAATCAGCTGATGGCCGCTTACTCGGCAGGCAAGGACGCGAGGGAGCTGGCAGTTATCCTCGGTGCCGCCGCACTCAGTCCTCTCGACCGCAAATACCTCAAGTTCGCCGAGGAGTACGAGAAGAGGTACATAAGTCAGGAAGAGACAGAGAACAGGGACATCATAGAGACGCTGGATCTCGGGTGGGACCTGCTCAAACTTCTTCCCCGCAAGGAGATGAAGAGGATAAGTCCCGAGAGGCTGGACAAGTACTGGCCCGTGGACGGAAAGAACGGCGGGGACGAATAGATGGCGATACAGGTCCGCGCGACTCGGATGGAGCTGCTCCTGCTCCGGAAGAAGGTCGCACTTGCCAGGAAGGGCCATAAGCTCCTCAAGGACAAGCTGGACGAGCTGATGCGTCAGTTCAAGCTGCTTATCGCAGAGTACGAGGGAGCCAGAGAGAAGCTGGAGCAGGACCTTGAAAAGGCCTACGATGAGTTTCTCTTCGCAAGAGCCGCGATGAGCGAACCAGGAATTTTGGATGCCCTTCGCTACCCCGGCGCCAGAGCCTCCGTGACCACGGAGACCAGGCGAATAATGAACCTGACCCTGCCCATCTTCTCTGTTTCGGTAGAGGGTAACGTCAGGAATTACGGGATGTTCGACACTCCAGCTGAGCTGGATGAAGCTCTAAGAGTCTACAAGGAGGTCCTGCCGGGCATAGTAATGCTTGCAGGCCAGGAGAAGGCTATCAGCCTCCTTGCCAACGAGATAGACACTACAAGACGCAGAGTGAACGCCCTTGAATACAAGCTCATACCCGAACTGCAGGAGGCCATCAGGGCCATCAGGCTGAAACTAGACGAGATGGAGAGGGGAAACCTCACCCGTCTGATGAAGGTCAAGGAGATGGTCGAAGCCAAGCGCGAGCAGAGCCGGGCATAGATTCGGGGACATGCACCGCAGGTGCGTGTCCCCCCAGCCTAGCCCACTCTAGGAGCTGATGCGTGTCCCCCCAGCCCAGCCTACTTGCATCAGCAATCTCGGGACACGCACTTGCGGTGCATGTCCCAAATCAAAACTTACAGGAGCTTCTTCAGTTCCTCAACGAGCCTGAGTGCCCCTGCATAAACCTCGGCAGGCCCGCTGGCGAGCATGTATGCAGGCGTTGTCACCAACAGATTCGCTTCATCGACCACCGCGTCGTCGACAGCGCAGTCGACATGCGTAGCCCCCATTGCTTCGATACCCGCAGCTGTACCCCGGTCATTTCCTATCGTTACATTTGCGCCATGTATGGTCCTTGCCAGTATGACGGGAGCAATGCACATCGCAGCGATGGGCTTTCCGTTCTCTCTGGCCTGACTGATAATGTCTCTGACATCCCTGTTAACCGAGCACTCAGGTCCGTCAAAGGCGAAGGAACAGAGAGTCGTGGCTGCGCCGAACCCTCCGGGGAACAGAAGCGCATCGTAGTCCTCCGGAGAGACAGAGGAGAGCGGAACTATTTCCCCCCTGGCTATTCGGGCGGATTCAGAGAGGACGTTTCGCCTCTCTTCCCCCGGCTCACCTGTGAGATGGTCTATGGTCGATGCCTGCTCTGTATCCGGTGCGGTGAAGAAAACCTCGAATCCGGCCTGGTCCAGAGCGATCAGCGCAGCGACCGCTTCATGGATCTCGGTTCCGTCCCTGACTCCGCTCCCGCTGAGAATGAAAGCAACCCTCCTGCTCATCGGGCACCCCTTTCTGCATAATGACGCGATTGATCCAATGCTGACTAATTATACGGAGCAGGTCTGTGATGCCGCCAGGGTTTGTCCACATAGCCACGCGGGATTATCTTCCTTCAAAGCGACTGAAGGAGGGGATATGCGCATAGTTTCCGGAGGCTCACTGCTTTTAGTTCTCATCCTGTCCTCGTGTTACTACGGTGCCATGCAGAGTGCCCGAACTCTCGGGGAGGACCATATCAACATAACCGCAGGCGTGACCCTGCCTGCATACTTCTCCACGGAGGACAAGCGGGAAGCAGAGGAGAACCGTGTGGATTACCTTGAAGTTTATCCGACGTTCTCCTTCGGTATAGGAGCCACCGACAGGATAGACCTCGGCGCTTCAGTATTCGGCTACGGCGTCGGCCCTTCGGTCAAGTACGGATTTCTCGATCCCCAATCGCGAAATGCTTTGTCGGCCCTTCTTGATATGAATTACGTGATCCCAGCCCAGGTCATGATGCCAAGGCTTTCCCTCTGCGGGGGGCGACTGTTCGGCGATGGGCTGGAAGTCTTCGGCGGAGTGGATATGGGCTACGGACCAGACCTCGCCAACATTCCCAAAACGACCGATGGAGCGAATGACTGGGACCTTGTGGACAACACGTTCTTTTCAAGCGCAAGGGTGGGATGCAGGTACGAGATCAAGAGTCCCGGCAGCCCGAACGAGAGCACAGCTTACCTGCCTGAAGCCGTGATGTTCCAGTTTTCCGTGCCGTTCGATCTGAACAGGGGCATGATACTCGTCGGACTGGGCATTGCCTATTAGGGTCAGCCGGCGGGATAGTTTCCTTCACGACCAGGGTCCGGATGGAGCAAAGGAGCCCCCTTGACTGAAGAACCGTCCTCCCCCGAGGATATCCTGCGTTCACCATCTGACAGAGAGATTCTCGATGACATCATCTGCTCTCTTGATGACATAATCTTCAGTATCGATACAAGCGGAACTTTCATTTACATAAGCAAAGCCGTCAGCATTCACTTCGGCATCGGTCCGGAGCATATCCTCGGGAGGAAAGTTCGGGATATCGCCGAGGGGCTCGGGGTCGACATGGATGAGTTCGATTCGCTCCAGGAGCAGCAGAAGAGAGCAAGGGAGGAAGGGAAATCCAGACGGAAAGTTGTTTTCAGCATTCCGAAGGGAACCCGGAAAAAGTACTTCGAGATGCTCGAGACAGACAGGTTCAGTCCGAAAGGGGCGCGCCTGAACACCATCGGGACCATTAGAGACATTACCGAGCGCAGGGACGCGGAGGAAAAGATCAGAGCGATAAAGGAGATGTTCGAGCTCCTTGGAGCGGACGCCAGCAGGAACACCGATATTATTGTCGCGGCAGCATCCGATCTTCTCGGGGCCGTCTGCTCCATGTACAACCGGCTGGATGATGAGCGGCAGAACCTCATTGTCTGGTCAGGTAAGAATCTGCCGGATGACATGGAGCCCAGGGATGCCCCCGTTGGACATATCTGCTATGAGGCAACCATTAAAGGGGGAGACGAAACCGTTGTGCTTGGAGAACTCCGGGGAACTAAGTACGAAACGAGCGATCCTAATGTTGTCAGGTATGGCCTCAGGTCATATCTCGGTCATCCCGTACGCCTGGATGGAGTCGCAATCGGAGCGCTTTGCATCGTCGATGTGGAGCCGAGGGAATTCACACAAATGGAGATACAGTCAATATCCACTCTAGCCGGTGCCCTCTCCCAGGAAGAGGAGAGGAAGCAGGCGCTGCAGAATCTGGAGAAGAGTGAACAGAGATTCAGACTGCTCTTCGAAGAGGTTCCCATAGCGATACAGGGGTACAATTCCGAGCGGGATGTGATCTTCTGGAACAGGGCGAGCGAGGCCGTTTACGGCTACTCATCATCAGAGGCTCTTGGATGCAAACTCGAGGAACTGATCATTCCTGAGCAGATGAGAAAGTCTGTGAAAGAAGGGATAAGGAATTGGATAGAGAAAGGAGAGCCCATCCCTGCGGGAGAGATCGGACTTCAGAGGAAGGACGGCTCAATAGTGCCCGTCTATTCCAGCCATGCTCTCCTCCGGGACCAGGACGACAGCCCGGAGCTGTTCTGCATGGATCTGGACCTCCGCCCCCTCAGGCAGGCCGAGAGTGAGAGGCAGCTCCTTGAAAGGAAAATGCTCCACACCCAGAAACTTGAAAGCCTTGGCGTACTCGCAGGGGGAATTGCCCATGACTTCAACAATCTCCTTGCCGCCATACTCGGGAATGCTGAACTGGCGTTGAGGAAGATAGAAGAAGACTCCCCTGTTCAAAGCAATCTTGAAACGATAGAAAAGACAGCCCTGCGCTCCGCCGATCTCTGCCTGCAGATGCTTGCTTACTCAGGGATGGGCGATTTCATCAAGGAGAAAGTGAGCCTGGCCGCACTTGCCGAAGACATTCTGCACCTGCTGGAAGTAATGATAAGCAAGGAGGTCAGACTCCTGCACGATTTATGCAGGGACACCCCTCCAGTTTATGCTGACTCCGCCCAGGTGAGACAGGTGATCATGAACCTGGTCACGAACGCCTCCGAGGCCATCGGGAAAGGCGGTGGAGCGGTAACGATATCGACAGGAGGAATGAGATGCAGCAGGGAGTATCTCGAGGAATGTTACCTGCGCGATGACCTTCAGGAGGGCACGTACAGCTATATCGCAGTCAGGGATAACGGCAGCGGTATCTCGCCTGAGAACAGAGACCGGCTGTTCGATCCGTTCTTCACAACAAAATTCACTGGCAGGGGACTTGGTCTATCTGCAGTCCTCGGAATAGTCAGGGGTCACGGCGGTACGATCAATATCACCAGTGAACCGGGCATTGGAACGGAGATGGTCGTTCTCTTCCCATCCATCGTAGGAAGCATCGGGACCGGCAGACAGCAAAGAATCAAAGCAGATACCGACTGGACCGGGACAGGCAGGATCCTTCTGGTCGATGACGAGGACTTCGTGCGTGACGTTGGGTCTCAGATGCTCGAAAGCCTGGGCTTTTCCGTTCTGACAGCACGTGATGGGGAAGAAGCGCTTGATGTATTCGAGCAGAGCGCTTCTGATCTTGTCGCAGTGCTGCTTGACCTGACCATGCCGAAAATGAACGGGATCAAGTGTCATGAACTCATGCGCAGGTGCGATGACACCATTCCAGTCATCCTCTGCAGCGGCTTTTCGAGAGAGCAGATCCAGAGGGAATACCAAGCCCGAGGCCCCGAAAGTTTCCTTCAGAAACCATTCAAGAGAGAGCAACTCCAGGAAATTCTGAGGAAGGTCATAGAAGAGGTCTGAGTGGCGATTATAGACATGCATGTGCATACCGATGACTCTCCTGATGCCGATATCCCCGCGGCCACCCTTCTCGCAAGGGCAGCGGCCGAAGGCCTGGCAGGAGTTGGATTTGTGGCTCATCTCGATCTCAATCCTGATGACTACTGCTACGGAGGATTCAACGCGGAGGGATATAAGCGCTCCCTGGTCCGGGCTGAAGAGAAAGCTCAGGGGACTCTGCTCCTTCGGGGTATCGAGGTGGGGGAGCCGCACAGGTTCGAAGATGCCGCAGCCAAAGTGGCCGACTACTCGAAGTTCGATTTCATCACGGGAGCACTTCACGCCGTCAGAGAAGGGGGAATGGTGCTTGGGCCGGAAGCATGGGGCAGGTCCACTCCGGAAGAGATCATCAGAGAGTATATCTCCGAGACTCTGGAGATGACGACTACAGCGGATATGGATGTCCTTGCTCATTTTGGTCTATTCAGAAGAGGGATGGCCATGGCAGGACTCGATACCTCTTTCGATGAAACGGACCTCTTCCCTGAAGAGGTCGACGCTGTTCTGGGGGCTCTTATCGAAAGAAAGATCGCTCTGGAGGTGAACACTTCGGGCCTGAGACGACTCGAGAAGACCACATATCCGATCCCGTCCGTCATCAGGCGATACCGGCAAATGGGAGGGAGGATGATCACCCTCGGATCCGATACGCACCGGGAGCCATGGGTCTTCTACGGACTGGAAGAGGGCAGGAAGCTCCTGCTTGAGATCGGCTTTTCAGAGGCGTACACATTCGTGAATAGAACCCCGGAAAGCTACTCCATCATTTGAGCTGCCCCTTTACATTTCTAACTTCATGAATAAGAATAAGATTTGGCGGTAGAGCACCGCCGGGCAAACCGGGGGAGACCCCGGGACGCAAAGCCACGGGTCCCAGCCTTAGTTTGGGGACGGAGGAAGGACAGCCGGGTTACCGTTTGACCATCGCAAACCGGGAGAGATCCCGGGACGCAAAGCCACGGGTCCCAGTCCGGGAGACCGGAAAGGACAGCCGGGTTACCAAGCGTCCGTCATCGGTTATGCCGCATGACGGTCCTAGGAGGTGCTCACTATGAAGTGTGTACTGCTGATGCTTGTAGCGCTTCTGCCAACGGTTCTGTTTGCCGGTGTGACGGTGGAAACCAGCCCCGCGAACGTTGACAGCTTTGTCAGCGTTGCGCGAGAGGCGCTGGACACGGGTGACTATGTCACCGCGTGGGCTCTTTACGAGTGCGCTCTCCGGAGGGATCCCCACTCTCCGCAGGCCCTTGCAGGCCGCCTTGCGGCCCGGGCAATGATGGAGACGGGCACAATTGAGGAGTTCTCTACGGTAGTCCGCTGAAACGGACCATTGGAACGCTTGGGGCGGGCCCGCAAGGACCCGCCCCCACTTCTACAAGGCAATCCCATGTTTGGACATAAAGAGATACATTAGCATACTGATCGGTGTTTTACAGGTGGAGTTATTCCTGCGGATATTTCTTCCGGTCAGGTGATCTCATCTGCAACAGAAACTCAACCTCTTTTCTGACCGCAACCACCTCAATTGACCCCATGCAATCGGTACCGCTACAGATCAGTCCTGTTTTTGCTGGTTGACAGGGATGACATGTGACGCCCTCGGGTCTTACGACCCTGTGTATTTTTGAAGGAGGGAATACACCGGTTCTTATAGGATCGGATGGCCCGAAGATAGTCACAGTCGGAGTCCCCACCGCTCCGGCAATATGTGCTAAACCACTGTCGTTGGATATCATCAATTCGCACTGGGCAATGACCGCGGAAACTTCGGACAGAGAGGTTCGCCCCAGCAGGTTCAGCGACGAGGGGGGTAGGTGATCAAGCATAGGCCCAAGACCCTGTCTGTCTCCAGCGCTTCCGATGATGACGGTCCTTATACCACTTTGATCCAGCCATTCGATAAGCTCTAGAAATCGTTCAGGATGCAACCTTATGCTGTTGAGAGTCCTCACCGGTTGATCTGCCGCCACCTGCATTCACAGCTACGAAAGCTCCCTTACCGAGTATGGAAGTAGCTTTTTAGACACTCTCCGCAGTCGGCTCGATCCGACCGGGGACGAGTACTTCTCCGCCTGACCAGCCGACAAGCCTTGCGTACCGTTGGGCGTCATGTTCCTCGTGATCCAGCTCAGAAGGAACGGTCGACGTTAAGCCAAGTCTCTTCTGTCCCTGCCCTATGCGTTGAGGAATCCCGGTTGCAAGTGTTAGGAGTCGAAGGGGATTGGCCCGGTGCAGCAGGTAAGCCTTCGAATACCCGGTCTTCCTCAGGCGGTGAATGACAGGGATGATCGAGAGATGTCTTGCATGATTCGTCAGAATCCCCTCATCCATAGGGATAATATTGTCCACAGGGGCCGAGATGGAGGCCAGAGAGGTCAGGGTAGAGCCGAGTAGAAGATCTATTGCTCTGTTTGGATTGCGCTCACGCAGGAAATGAAGTGCCGGCAGGGACATGATGTAGTCGCCGATAGCATAGAGCTTAATGACGAGGATGCCGTTACCGCTCATGATATCCGTTCGCTTTGTCTGTGGGGCTTGAATCGATCGACATCCCGAATAGACTCAGATTGGACCTTGTCCTCATAGATATTACTCATCATTCAGCCGTTCAGGAACTCGCGGCCGGTCCTCTCTGTCAGAACTGCAGGCAGTCTGACAAGACCATCTTCCCTCTGACCATTCTCGATGAGGGCGGCCATGATCCTCGGAAGGGCGATGCCGGAGCCGTTCAATGTATGTACGAACAGAGGTTTGCCCCCGCCATTGGGTCTGAACCGGATATTTCCCCTCCTTGCCTGGAAATCCCGGAAATTGGAGACAGAGGAGACTTCCAGCCACCTTTTCTGGCCGGTCGACCAGACCTCGAGATCAAAGCATCTGGCAGCCGCGAAGCTCAGATCTCCGGTAGCGAGCAGAGATACACGGTACGGCAGCTCCAGCAGGCGCAGCATTTCCTCGACATGAGCAACCATCTCCTCCTGGGTGGCCTCGGATCTGTCCGGATGGGCGAGACGCACCATCTCGATCTTCTCGAACTGATGTACCCTGTTGAGCCCTCTTGTCTCTTTCCCGTAGCTGCCCGCCTCTCTGCGGAAGGAGGGCGTATATCCGAAGAGACGGACAGGAAGATCGTCCTCTTTCAGCATCTTTCCGCGGTAGAGATTCGTGAGGGGGACTTCTGCGGTCGGGATGAGAAAGAGGTCGTCCTTCTCGATGTGGTACATGTCATCCTCGAGCTTCGGGATCTGGCCTGTTGTGGTCATGCTCTCTCTGGACGCGAGGAATGGAGACCAGATCTCTTCCATGCCGGCCTTCATGTGAAAATCCAGCATCCAGCTTATCAGGCTCCGCTGCAGCCAGGCGGCCCAGCCTCTGAGGACGAGAAAATTGGAGCCGGCTATCGCTCCTGCTGCCGCGCTGTCCAGCATGTCGCTCATTATGTCCCAGTGGGGTCTGGCTTCGAAATTCTGCTCGGGCAGCTCCCCCCATGTCCTCTGGACGATGTTGAAGGATTCATCGGGACCCAGGGGAACATCGGAGTCGGGGATATTCGGGAAGCAGAGCTCCAGACCTTTCATCTCAGCATCTATTTCAGATAGGGAACTCTCCAGCAGTGCGACTTTCCTGCCGGCTTCCCTGCTCTCATCCATCTGGGTGGAGGCATCCCCTCCGGTCTTCCGGATGGATGCGACCTCCTTGGAGAGTTCATTCCTTCTCCTCCGCTGCTCCTCGACTTCGCCGAGAACGTTCCTTCGGCTGATATCCAGTTCCAGCCAGCGGTCAATAGGGCACGGCTCTCCCTTGGCTTCCGCGGCCTCCCTTACCTTCTCCGGGTCATTTCTCAGCAATCCTCTGTCAAGCATCTGCTTCTACTCCCATTCAGAAATAATACTGTCAGGCGGATTCTACCCGTTGGTCAGATATGCGGGACAAACACCAGGAGTCCTACCGCAAGCGCCCCAGCGGCTGCCAGGAGGACGGAGGCGGCTGCCAGGTCCTTGGCCTTCTGGACCGAATCATGCCACTCAGGTGCGGTGTGGTCAGCAAGGAACTCGAGTGCGCTGTTCATGGCCTCCGCTGCCAGGACCATCCCGACGGCAAGGCTGATGGCGGTCCATTCACCCGGGCTTAGACCGACCAGGAGACCCAGTGTAACAACAGTCACAAGCGCCACCAGATGAATGCGGGCATTCGCCTGTGTGCTGAGGAGGGTCCAGATGCCCCGGAAGGCGTATTTGAAGCTCCTGAGACGATCTCTCATATTAAAATCCTACTCCGAGTCCGCTGTCGGAGAACCAGTAAACCTTCAGTGCCGGCTGTATCCCCGGTGTGTTTGCGTCTGCATCATCATGCGAATGAGCTACGGCCAGTCCGACAGAGAGGCCGAGTGCAGCACCCGCTATGACATCGGAAGGATAATGCTTTCCGAGTGTTATCCGTGATAGGGCAGTAAAACCTGCAACTGCGGCAGCGGGAATGCCGGCTCCGGGACCCCATCGATCCCACACGATAGCCGCGACGCAGGCCGTACCTGCCGCGTGACCAGAAGGAAAGCTCCTTGAATTGCTCCCATCCGGTCTCTCTCGCCCCACTGCCAGCTTAAGGACGCCCGTTGCTCCGTAAGTCAGAAGCAGGCCCTCGGTTAGCATCTGCCCTGCCTCCTCCGTACCGGAGTCATCCATGACTGCTCCACCTGCCCAGACAAGTCCCGCACCTGCGAGAAGAGGAAGGCCGAAGGCGCGGTCACAGACTTCTGAACAGTCATCCAGAAAACCGTCGCCCATGAAGCCGCGATTGCCGTAGGGGCTCTCAAGCTGCAATGCTCCCCCCGCAAGGAGAGCGCCCGTTCCAAGCGTCAGAAGAGGTGCCGTATCAAAGAGGCAGTGAATGTCCTCTCCGATGAAATGCACAAAATCACCGCAGGGAGCAGTGCTTGCCGCAAGGAGAACAGTAGCCGGCAGCAGACACCTCATAGTCCTCTCCTTCATTGAGGGATGAATCCCTCGAGCTGCATGCTACTTTCCTGAGTAGAAGGCCTTTACCGCCTCAGCCACCTCTGCCAGCTCCTCCTCCGTCAGCTCGCCGAATACCGGGAGGGAGATTACTTCAGCGGCGGCCTTCTCGGTGACGGGGAAGTCACCCTCCTCGTAGCCGAGAGGTGCGAAGCACTCCTGCAGATGCAGGGGAAGCGGATAGTAGACAGCGCAGCCTATGCCCTGCTCTCTGAGCGCGGCGAGGAGGGCGTCTCTGTCCCTGACCCTGAGGGTGTACTGGTTGTAGACAGACCAGGCTTCAGGAGCGATGACTGGCGTAATGACCTGCTCTATGTCAGCGAAGGAGCTGTCGTAGAAGGCTGCATTCCGCCTCCTTCCCTTGTGCCAGCCCTCAAGGCAGCGGAGCTTGATCCTGAGGAAGGCGGCCTGCAGGGAGTCGAGTCTTGAATTGAAACCGATCTCACGATGTATATAGCCCTGTCCGCCGTGCTCCCTGAGCCTGGTCAGACGGGCGGCGACCTCATCATCACCGGTGGTTATCATTCCGCCGTCACCGAGAGCTCCGAGGTTCTTCGAGGGGAAGAAGCTGAAGCAGCCTGTCATCCCGAAGGAACCTGCACGCCCCTTCTTCCATTTAGCGCCGACTGCCTGGCAGGCATCTTCGACCACCGGGAGCCCCCAGTCGTCGCAGATAGCCATGATCCGGTCCATATCGCAGACCTGTCCGAAGAGATGAACAGGCATGGCAGCGGAAACTCTTGTACCCGAACTCCGCTCAACGACCCCCCTGTCCGTGAGGGCACAGTTGGTATTCAGCCACTTATCGAGGAGATCGGCATCCATGTTGAAAGTATCCGGATCGATATCGATGAAGACGGGGATGCCCCCAGCCCTCACAACAGCGCCTGCCGAGGCGAAGAATGTAAAGGGAGTAGTTATCACCAGTTCGCCTGTTTCGACCCCTGCCGCCATCAGTGCGAGGATGAGAGCGTCGGTGCCGGATGCGCAGCCTACAGCATGCCTGGTACCGCAGTAGTCGGCGAACTCCGACTCAAGGAATTCCATTTCGGGTCCCTTTATGAACCTGGAACTCTCAAGAGCCTTATTGAACGCTTCCCTGAGCTCGTCCAGGATGGGCCCGTGCTGCCTGCTGATATCAAGTAGAGGAACTGCCATTTACCGATCCCTTCGAATTCAAATGGGGCGCTTCGCGCCCGGTCAGTGAGCGCCGGCGCCAGTGATGACCACTTTCAGCGTCCGGGCCAGAATTTCCAGATCCAGATAGATCGACTGGTTCTCGATGTAATAGAAATCATACTTGAGCTTATCCGCGACGCTCTCCAGATCGGTGTCATATTCGAGTTTGACCTGCGCCCAGCCAGTGATACCGGGCTTCAGCGTGAGTCTCTTCGGATAGAAGGGATAAACCTTACGAAGCTCCTCCACGAAAGCAGGTCTCTCTGGCCTTGGTCCGACAATTGACATCTCCCCTGCAAGGACATTGAGAAACTGGGGGATCTCGTCGAGCCTGGATTTCCGCAGGAATCGGCCCAGCTTGGTGATCCTGGAGTCGTTCTTCCCCGCCCACACCGGTCCGCTGTGCTTCTCGGCGTCATTGACCATGCTCCTGAACTTGAAGACCCGGAAAAGCTTTCCACCCTTGCCCACACGCTGCTGTCTGTAAAAGACCGGTCCTCTGGAATCCAGCTTGACCATCAGTGCGACCAGTATCCAGATCGGCAGTCCGGCTGTGAGAACAAGAAAGCTGATGATGTAATCCATTGAGGTCTTAACGAGTTTCTGCAGGAAACTGAGCCGTTCGGGCAGAAGCTCCATAAGCGGCTGCCCCATGATCTGCGTGTTGTGGACATGTCCTGCTACGACATCGAAGATATCGGGGACGATCTTGATCCTGACCCCGGCTGCGGTGGAGGGGAGCAGCAGGGAGAGGATGTCGTCATGGAAATTGGATGCAATAGTGACAAGCAGCTCCTGTACGGGGTGCTCCGAGAGAATGGAAGCAAGATCGGAGGCGCTGCCGAGGATCCTGTCCTCTGGTACAACCGTCTCGACCTCGGACCTGAGGGGCTCAACGAAACCCACCATTCTGTAGCCGAGAGCGGTATTGGCGACAATGTACTCCTCCAGGGCCAGTGCCGGCTGTCCAACTCCAACGATGGCGGCATTCCTGACAAGAAGACCCTTCCGCGCCATCATCCTCTCGATCAGGCGAACAGACCCTCTGGAGAAGAAGAGCAGGACAATGAGGAGGGCGAAGTAGAAGAGAATTATCCACCTTCCCACTGAAGCGGATGGGGAGATGAGGAAAGCGGCGAAGAAGAGGATGATGAAACCAGTGGTGACAGGCTTCATGACCAGCCGGAGTTCATCACCCCAGCTTCTGTCCCAGTGAGGTCTATAGGCTCCCGAAGCGGCGAAGATGAACCACCAGAAGGGAATTGATATTATTGCCCCGGCCAGCACTACACTGAAGGACATGGACATGATCTCAGGAAAGAGACCCGAATTGAATTTGATCCAGGCTGCTGCAACGAGCGCAAGGAAGACGGCCAGACCATCGAGTCCGAGTCCGAGCAGGGTCATCTGCTTTTTCAGCTGCCGCTTCCCCCTTCGTCTGTCCGGTCGCTGTCCCAAGTCTCGACGGGTCTTCCGGAGACAGTCCTGAATATACCTTCGAGAGAGGCAAGGTTCATAAGCCAGAAGTAGTAGGGGAAAAGAAGCTTCGAGGGAAGCCTGCCACCGGTCAGCTTTCCAGCCGCGGCGAGAACATGGAACAGGCACAGCATGACGAAGGCAGAGACGTATACGGTGCCTGACGCGAGAAGCATCCCTGCCAGGACGGTGGCAGATAGAAGAAAGAGTCCTGAGAACCACCGGAGCAGCTTGTGAACGAGCAGCTGAGTGAAGAGGCCGAACCTTCCCGCTCTGAGAGCCCTGCCCATAAGGAGCAGACAGCTCACCATCATCCAGCTCACTATCCGGACCATCCGGCTGTACTGTCTGTCGTCGTCAGGGGACGGCTCCACGGCCACAGCCTTCTCGCTGAAGACACAGCTGTAACCCAGCACTCTGGCCATCACGGCCAGCTCGAAGTCGTCTGCCCGTCTGGGAGTAAGCGGCAGAAAGGCATCTCTGCGAAGAGAAAAGACAGCGCCTGTGGCGCCAAGGACTGCACCGAACCTGGAACAGAGACGCTTGACCGCCCGTTCGTAGCGCCAGTAGACGCTTTCACAGGTAGGTCCATCGAGGCTGTTCCTGCGGGACCCGTCCACACATCCCACGGCAGGATCGGAGTACGGCAGCACAAGCTTCCTTACCGTATCCGGTGCGAAGACGGTATCAGCATCGGTAAAAATCAGGATTTGTCCGGAGGAGAGAGCCAGAAGGTCGCTTATCATCAGAGGCTTACCTCGCCGCTCAGGGCTTCTGAAGAGGATGACTCCATCATCCGCGAATGAACGAACCACCTCATCGGTTCCGTCATCGGAGCAGTCCGAGCCGATCAGGATTTCGATCTCGCCAGTGTAATCCTGCTCAAGCAGATTCCTGATCCTTGCCGATATCACCGTCTCTTCGTTACGTGCAGCGACAAGAACGCTGACTTTCGGCCACTCCTTCGGTTCGACCCATGACTGCTTTCTACGGAAGAGTGAGAGCAGAGCCAGCAGCAGAGGATAGAGCAGCCAGGAGAGGAGGAAGAGACCCAGGATCGTCCAGAAGGGGACGGGGCTCATTCCTTCACCTTTCCGTTTTTTCGACCACTTCTGCGGAAAAGGTGTTTCCTGAACGTGCCGAAGGCCCTGAGGGTCCTCCTGCCCTCGGTCATGGGGTGAGTGATCGTCTGGAAAGCCTTGTAGGCGAGGTAGGAAGGCCGCAGGTAGAAGCGGCGCCTTGCTTCATCGCACCATGCGACAAGGGCGGAAGCGGAGAGGCCGGGAAGGTTGACCACGCAGTTGTGAAGACCTTCAGGGGTCACCCACTGATCGAAGTTCCCCGTGAGGAGCAGCCCCCGCTCGGAGTAGTCGCGGTATAGACTCGTCCCCGGGTATGCCATTATTGGGAAGAACTGGGCAGTGTCCGGACGCAGCCTGACCGCCATAAGGAAGGTCTCTTCCAGCGTGTCAATTGTCTCGCCAGGGTTACCCGCCATGAAGCAGCCATGGACAAGGAGGCCAGCCTTCCTGGCCCTGACGGCGAAAGCCATGTTCTGCTCGACTGTAGTGCCCTTGGATACATTGTCCAGAACATTCTGGGAGCCGGATTCGTAACCGACGATTATCAGTCTGCAGCCGGCGGCTTTCATCTTCTTCATAGCTTCGAGAGAGAGGTTGGCCCTGACATTTGCGGTCCATGGAACCCTGTTGCCCGAGCTGATAAGAGCGTCAGAGACCTCCTCAACCCTCCTGCTGTCAATGGAGAAGGTGTCATCTTCCACGACAATTTCGCGAATGTTGGGGAAGTACTCGGCGATAAGTTCGAACTCCCTTGCTACATGCTTTGCCGAGCGCACTCTGTATTTTCCCCTGTGCATGACCTGCGGCCAGACGCAGAAGGAGCAGCGGAAGGGACAGCCTCTGCTCGTTATCGTCATGACGCTGGGATATCTTGCGGCCGCGAAGAAGTAATTCTCCGGATTAAGATGTCGCCTGTAAACGTCGGCCAGGAAGGGCAGCGAGTCCAGATCCTCTATCATGGCCCTGTCACCGGTGTGACTGATCTCTCCTGCGGTGTTGATGCAGAGTCCTGCCACATCCGCCAGCGAGCCGCCACTCTCGATGGCAGCCGCAGCTTCCACAAGTGTCATGTCGTACTCACCCACGGCCACTGCATCAAGAGAAGGGGCCAGCCTGAGGCTCTCTTCGGGAAGAGCACTCACATGTGTTCCGACCATCAGAAGGGTGGAGCCCTTAACGGCCGCCTTCATCATGGAAGCGACACGCAGGTCGCTGTAGATGGAAGGAGTGGATGTATCACAGACCGTCAGTACAGGGGAGAAAGCGACCAGTCTCTCGAGCAAATCCTTTTCTGAAATACCTTCCGCAGGACAGTCGAGGAAAAGCACCTCGTGACCTGCAGCTTCAAGGGCTCCAGTTCCATGCGCAAGCCAGAAGGGCCAGTACAGGGTTCCGCTCTTGTTGATGGCAGGAGAACGGGAAGTCCTCGAAAACCTTCCATCCATGAACGGCGGATTTATTACAGCCACCTTCATGATGTGATGACCTCCAGTCTTCCGGCTACCGCTTCCGCAGCCCGGTCCCATGTAAATAGCCCAGCGCGGATGAGCGCATTTACGGAGAGCTGTCCTCGGAGTTCGGCGTCCGCTGCGAGGAGAGCCATACCTCTCATGATCTCGATGACCGAATCCGGCTCAACAAGTATTCCGGCGTTGCCGACAAGCTCCTCCAGAGCCGTGCCGGCTGAGCATACGACGGGTGCTCCTGCAGCCATTGCCTCCAGGGCGGGCAGGCCGAATCCCTCCTGCAGGGAGGGCATGACAAGCCCCATCGCGGAGGAGTAGAGCTCTCTCAACTTGGAGTCGTCCACATGCGACAGAACCGTCACCGATTCAGAAGCGGTGCAGTCTTCAATCTCCTTCATGAAGTTACCGAAGGCCCGGTCCTTCCGGACGACCATGGTCATCGCGGGATAGGCGGGATTCATGGCGCGAAGCCGGCCATAGGCAACGATCAGTCTGGACAGATTCTTGTAAGCCCGCGCATTTCCGACGTAGAGGAGGAACTCCTCCCGGCTTGATGGTTCAGGTGGCTCATGGTCCGGGGGGAAGAGATCCTGCCCCTCGCCGGAGACGAATACCCTGCCATCTGCATCAGGGAATGTGGCGGTCAGCTCTTTCAGGCTGGCGGCTGAAGGGACCGAGATGGCGGCTGCATGAGCGACCGAACGGGAGAGGGCCTTTCTGAATACTCTGCGGGCCAGAACATTGCGCAGGAAACTGCTGCCGAAGTAGCTTGGAAGATTGAGAACCATGAGATCGTGTACTGTTATCATGGAGGGGAGAGTCGGACAGGGTCCGGCCATCGAGAAATTCAGATAGGCATCTGCGCCGCTGTCCTCGATGAGGGGACAGAGCTCTCCATCCTCCGCTCTCCTGAATCTGGGAACGGACGACGATACGGTTTCGAGCCCCAGACCTGCGAGATGTCGCTCACCGCCCGGACCACAGAGAACGGTCAGGTCCCAGTCGGGTCTCACCCTGGAAAGTCCACGGAGTATCCCGACCGAGTATCGGCCGATCCCATCGATGTTCTCGAGCAGAGCCCTTGCATCACAAAACAGCTTCATAATTCATTTCCACTTGAAGAAAAGGGATAAAACACAAGATGTAAGATACGACCGCGGGTATGGTCAGGTACAGGCTTCGTTCATTCCTGTATTTTTCGTAGGAGGTTTCTCTGCACATGAGAGAACGCCAAGCTCGCGTCTCCGGCGTCTTTTCGATTCGACATCTACATCCGGCATATGCAGTTCGACCAGTGCAAACACATTCTCCATCAGCGTTTCCAGCAGGGGTACTGCGTCCACTGGTTGCTCCTGGAGAATGGCATTGAATCTGTCAGCAGCGCCATCGGGCAGGATATTCATTCTGTTCAGTTCAGATATCAGCCATCTGGGCTCATCCTTTGAGAAATAGATGCGGTTGAGACCGGCCAGAACCCCCAGAATGTTCTTCAGCATCAGGCAGACGCCATCGAAGTAGGCCAGTTTGTCCCCCCTGCCCCAGGCCTGGTTCAGAAGATAGCCCTCAACGAAGAACCTCATGTTCTCCCTGACCATCTTCTCTCCGAGTCCTTCCGGATAGGGAGCTATTTCCGCTTTCCATGATGCGGCGGGCTTCTCACCGTGAAGTACGATGGAGTCCAGGAAACCCTGGAGAGACTTCTGAAGCCCTGCATCGGTGTTCAGCTCCACGACAACCTGATCCACCATTTCCCTCCAGGCCTTCATCTCTATGTGGCCGAAGTCAGCCTTGAGATTCCCGAAATGATAGGACTCCAGGCACATATCCTCGCCCAGCTTCATAAGATCGGTCCTGCGGCAGTCCAGATGTCCGAGAGGGACGGTATCTATCCAATCCCTGTCTATCCCGTTCCAGAAGACGATAACATCGAGGTCGGAGAACTCATCGGAGATCCCTCTCGAAGGGGAACCTCCGAGCACGATCATCTCGACCTCCGGTCTCCCTGCGTAAACACTGGCCAACTCGCCGGCGAGTTCAATCCTCCAAGCGCTCTGCGAGACGTCATTGCTCATTGGAGTGCTCCAATCCGGAATTGTCATTCTGTCGAGGTAGAACACTGTATCGACCATGCCGGTTCAGGGGAAAGTGGATGGCCTTTTCCGGACAGACCGCCACGCAGTGCAGACAGAATTCGCAGCGATCACCGAACTCTGGAAAAGCAGGTTCATTCCCGCCGGAGGTCATGTTGATATTTCCGACAGGACAGGCCCTTTCGCATGCGGAACAGCCGGTGCAGAGGGCGCGGTCAGCGGTGATGCTGAATTTCCTCTGGTTCCAGCGGGAGAACAGCAGTGTGATGACCAGGGTGTGTATGAGGAACATCAGGTCGGAGAGAAGAGGCGCTCTTCCCCATCTGCTTCTTCCATTGATGAGTTCGCGCGCGAAGGACTCAGCTCTGTCTATTCCCCTGCTTATGACGGTGTGGTCCCTGTCCCTGCCTTTCTCAGTCCTGGAGAAGTTCATAGGCATGCGGATCTCCATAGCGCCGATGGTCCGGTAGCCCTTCTTTCTCAGCAGCGCTCCGAGGGGGCCCACTATCCCGCCTGAAAAGCCGCCCAGAGTATCCACCATGAAGGCTTCCCTGCCATCTCCCGGAGGGAGGCGGTCGACGAAATCCCAGATGAAGGGATATGTGGACTGATAGGCTACAGGGAACCCGATGCCGAGAGCAGTGCCTGCTGGAAGCAAGGGAGAGCTGCCCAGAGCGATGCGGTGCTCGGTCACTTCGAGGTCGGCCGCCTCGAAAGAACGGACCATCTCTCGTATGATCAGTTGGGTGTTCCCCGTGCCTGAAAACCAGCAGAGGACGATACGGCGGGAATCCATATGCTCCTTCCGAAGCCTTTCAATTCTGCGCCGGAACTGCGCTGAGTGCTATGGAATATGTTGAGAGACGATGGAATCGGCGATGATATCGGCGAGCCGGGCTCCTGCTGAATCAATTCTCCTTGCAGTTGATACGAAATCGAGCCCCTCGGTTATGAGCCGCCTGCGAAGGTCGCCTTCAGACATCAGGCTGGACAAAGCCCCTGCCATTCGGACGGGGTCCCTCTCTACCAGAAGGCCCGTCCTCCCGTCGATGATGTTGTCGGTGAAGCCTCCCTCAGAGACCGCGACGACTGGAGTTCCGCAGGCCATGGCCTCCAGAGGAACAAGTCCGTATGGCTCTTTGTGCTGACAGCAAAGAACGGCCAGCGCAGCCGAGTAGAGTCCCCTCAGCTCCCGGTCGGATATCTTTTCCCTGATGCAGAGATCGACCCCCTTCTGACGGGCGAGCATATCGAGAGTTTCCCGATACGGTTGAAGTCCTCTATCAGCAACGATCACAAGGGCAGGTCTCTCCGCTTCAGGCAGGATGGCGACCGAATTCACCGCCATTTCATGTCCCTTGAAGGGCCAGAGAGCGCCGACGCTGAGAACGAAGCCGGAGCCCTTTGCAGAGGGAACAGGATGGAATGTGCGCAGGTCGACTCCCGGATGGATTATCTCCGGGGTCCGTCCATAGATGTTCTTAACGAGTCTGCCCATCCAGTTGGAGAAAGTCACGATCCTTCCGGCAGAAGAGACGGCAAGCAGGTCCATCTTCTTTTCCATTCGGCGCAGGGGAGCAAGAAGAAGGCGGGCGGATCTCCCTGACACCCGCTGGATCAGGTCCGGCTCGTAGATATGTCTGGGATACTCGTAGCAGAAATAGACGGATGGTGTTTTCAGATAACGCAGGATCGGCGGGGCAGCGACCAGCATCGAATTGTGAACCAGCACTGCATCGGCTCCCGAATCGATCTCACGGGCCACGCTCCTGCATAGCCGGTCAAACGCCTGCAGTCTTGAACGCAGCGTCAGAGGGGCCATAAGCCGTCTTGCGCCAGAGAGCCTCTTCCCAGCGGGGAAGGGCCATACCCTTAGATCCACTTCTCCTGGGACATCGAGCAACGATGAGTCTTCAGGCTGATGAACAGTGATGCTGAATGTTCGGGACAACTCGCCGATCATCTGCCCTGCCACCCGGATACCACCCCCGCTCGGAAGGTGAAGGAAGACTGCCAGTCTAAGCGGATCGGTCACCACACCTCACATTCTTATGCTGTTATATTCAATTCCAACACTAATACCTGCCATGCCTCGAGGAAACCGGAGGTAACCTCATAGAAGTCAGTGCAGTTCTTGTCAACTACGGGCAATGGGATCTGACCCGTCGCTGTATTGATACTCTGCTTGCTTCCAGGGGGGTCGATGTACGGATAGTTCTGGTGGACAACGCTTCTCCCGGCGAAGTCCCTGCATGGACATCTTCGATGCCGAACCTCGTATTCAGCAGGCAGGAGACCAACCTCGGCTTTGCAGAGGGAAATAATGTGGGATTCAGCCTCTCTTCTGCAGAAGGAGGCTCGAAGTATACTTTCTTCCTCAACAATGATGCCGAGACCGCTCCGGACACAATATCCCTGCTCACCGGCTATCTGGAGGATCATCCCGAGGCGGGGATAGTGGCGCCTCCGGTGATGCTTGCCTCCGCCCCTGACAGGGTCTGGAGCGCAGGAGGCCGGTTCAGTCCTCTGAAAATGCGATTCAGGCAGGATATGTATCCTTCGAGGAGTTCATTGCCTGCGGTACCGTACGAAGTGGATTTTGTCTCCGGCTGCGCGATGATGGTGAGAAGCTCTCTGTTTAAGGAGACCGGCGGCTTTCCGAGCGGCTATTTCATGTACTATGAAGATGCTGAACTCTGTTTCAGGGTCAGGAACAGAGGACTCTCCATCCGGGTCGTTCCCTGCGAGGGAGTAATCCACCATGTATCAGCAGCCAGCGGCGGGGAGCTCGCGAATCTGCCCGTCTATTTCTCCGAGAGGAACAGGATCATCCTTTCGCGGGAGATGCTCTCAACCTCACAGCGTCTCCGGTTCGATCTGTATATCAGTGCGGTACTGCTGGTGAAGACCGTCAAGTTTTTGCTGTGGCAGGGTCCGGGGCTCATCCCCTGGATATGGCGTGGATACATCGACGGGCACGTCGGAAGAACAGAGAACGAAGCGGTCCTTCGAAAGCTTGCCGGTATCAGATAAAGGGATGCGCCTGATACGGATAGGCATGAAGCACATTTATGTTGTCTATACGGAGCTTCATTCCGATTCGTCCTCCTCCGTCCCGAACCTGAAGCACCCAACCGCCACGAGCAGTCCGACTGTGAGCCAGAAGAAGCTGTTCGTCTGGGGCCAGTAAAGGAAGTTGTCCATGGTCTGATGCAGGGCGAAGCCAAGAAGCCCGGCGCCCAGCCCCACGGCCCATGGGAATGGAACAGAAGATAGAGCGGAGAGAGCCGCCTTCGCAGCAGCAAGCATTATCAGCAGCAGAGCGATCAGAGAGATGATTCCTCCCTTCACTGCGTGAGAGAAAAAGAGACTGTTGAGCCCCCCGAATACACGGATGGGTCCGGTGCTTACCGAGTGCCTTACCTCCCAGAAGCTGTACAGGCGGGTTCTTCCCCAGAAGAATTCCCTCGCGCCCCAGCCAATACCGGTAACAGGAGCATCCATGAACTGATTCATGTAACCCTTGTAGGTAACGTAGCGGTGAAGCAGCGTGGGCTGACTGGCAAGCTCCTGTGGATTTTTAAAGAAGCTGACCTGGCGCTCGAAGACGCTGGCATTTGTAAGAAGAAGCGCGACGAAGAGGCAGCCAATGATCACAGGGATCCAGGGCCTTCTGCGGAAGCGGTAGAGAAGGACGGCTCCAGCCCCGAGTGTCACAGCGAGCAGCCCCCCCCGCGAGAAGGTATAGAGAACACTGAGAAGTCCCAGTGCAACGGCCGAGTAGGAAATGATCTTCCACTTCCTGGAAGTCGACCAGAGCCCCACCGCAAGGGCTAATGGAATTGAGAGTTCTAGGTAGCCGGCAAAAACATTCGGATTACCCAGAAAAGAGGTCACTCGTCCCCTGTAGATGTAGCCGAGGGACATGTCCACTCTGGAGAAGGAGGTAATGGAGAAGAATTCGATAACTCCCCCCAGACCCGCAATGAAGAGAACAATGACCAGCGCCCGGGCAAGGTGGTTGATACTATTCCTGTTTCTGCACAGACCCGGAACAATGAAGACCATTGGCATGAAGAGGAAGACACTGCTTCCCTCGCGGATTGCATTCCAGGCGTACTGCCCCTGGACGTGGATAGATACAGCTATGCTGACGACCTGGATCAGCAGAGCAAGAAAGGCCAGTTTGATGACAGGTGTTTTAGGTGGCAGTTTCTCGTTCCAGAGAGCCATATGAAGAAGATAGAATCCCAGGAAGACCATCATTGCCAGCGTCAGTACAGAAGGATTGAACTCCCCCATTTCGAAAGTGCTTCCACCGAAGAGAAAAATAAAGGGCATTACTGGCAGCCAGAACCCGGGAGTTGGATTCCAGAAGCCGAGAATGACTATGGCCCCTCCTGCAAAGAGGACCATCCTCAGAGAAGAGGGAAGCATAGTGAGGAGCAACAGATATGAAGCGGTGAGAAGAAGAAGCAGAAGGGCTGTCCATGGACCAAGTCTGCATCTGCCCTCGACATTGCTGCCAGTGAGCCTGTCTCCGGTCAATACGCTCATCAGTCAGATTCCCCGAAGAGCCTGTTGAAGCTCTCTCTTGTGACTTCGGCGGAGGGTTTCGATCCAGCTTCGGAGGGAGCATTTCCAGGAACGAATTCCTCGCAGTAATTAAGCCCCTCCCGGTCTTTCACGGATTCAGTTGTCAGTGACCTGCAGCGGCTGGCGTTGGAGTCGAACAGACTGCACTGGCGGCATGAGTGAAGCCAGGATTCACACCTGGAACAGACGGCCTTGAACCCGATGGCCTGCGAATCGTACTCCAACCCGCACCTGAAACAGATCAAGAGCCGCTTACCTCTTCAAGAACCTCAAGGCCGATAACCTCCCAGCTCAGGTCTTCATCCAGGGGGAGCTCTATCATGTCGCCCGGTGATCTTCCCAGAAGAATGCTTCCGAGGGGGGCACGGTAATTGATTTTTCCATTCGCAGGATCGGCATCGAGAGGGCCGACGAGTTCCAGTTCCTTTTCGGGGATGTCAAGCCTGTCAGGGACCGCCAGCCTCACTCTTGTTCCCGGGGAGCAGATGGAGGCGGAGATCTCGATCCCTGGATATGGTCTGTATTTCTCCATCTCCTCCTCCCAGCGGCGGAGCTTATCCAGGAGCAGATCACGTCTTTCAATGGCAGCTGCGTACTCGGCGTTCTCGGACAGGTCACCATGGGACGCAGCCACACCGATAGCATCGGCGGCAGCCGGGATGTTGACCTGTCGGAGGCGGAGAATCTCCTCTATCCTGCGCTCAATTGAAGCCTTGCTCGAGAAAAGCAGTTCACTCTCCCAGAAACGGCGGAGCTGCCTCTTGACCGGTTTGGATTCCTTGCGTTTAGCCAGCTCACGGTTCACAGCAAGGAAGAGGCCTTCTCTGTGGGCGGTGAGACTGCCATCAAGGGAGTCGAGAAGGTTCAGGAGCATCCTGGTGTCGCTCGAGGTCAGATACGAGTCCAGCTCCTCTTTGAGAGTACCCAGCAGGAGTCCGATAACCCTTTTCTGGGTCTCGGCTTTAGCAAAAACAAGGTTGCGCAGGAGGAGTTCAAGATGCTCCCTGCCGGAGGGGGCATCAAGAGGTGACTCGCTCTCGGCGCAATATGAGAGAGCCCAGAGAAACCTGTCCGTCTCCGAAGGGTCTGAGAGGAAAATACCGATGTTCTCGTGCAGGATATCAGGGTTGGTCTTCTCAAGATAGACCGCGCAGTGCTCCCACATAGATCGCTTGAGTTTGGAAAGGAGCTGGATTTTCTCGCCGCTGCCTGTCCTGCTAGAGAGGAAGGCTTCCAGGTATTGCTTTCGGCATGAGAGAGAATGTATCTCGCCAAGGGCTCTACCGGCCCTTGCCGCCGAACGCTCCACAAACTTCGCGGTGGGGGCTTCCTCCGGAACCAGCTTCCTGCTGCCGGAGAGCATCCAGGCAAGTTCGAAGAGCGCTCCGGTTTCGGGGCGCTTGAGGCTCAGCACCTTACCCAGCAGCCTCTCCCTCGTGTCGCTGTCAATCTTACCGGCGGAGCCGAGGATCGCCTGGATCTCACGGGTCATCTCGGACGCGGGAATCCTCCGATCATCAAGTATTCTGGCCATCTGTCCGGCCGATGAGAGGGTTGCCTCCCTCAGGATTATCCTGTCCCCCAGATCGCTCACTCCCGAAGTGGCGGCAGCCGCTTTCTTCAGAACTTTCCAGAGTTCAGCCGGGGGCATACTGCTATCCGTAAGAGAAGGATTCAGATCCTGCCTGGAAACTTCTCCAGGGCTGCCAAAAGGTTCCCTGAAGAGCCGGAGAAGAAATTCACGTGGGTCAGAAGCGAGCAGTTCATTGAAGGCTGGGGGATCCTGCCACTTGAGAAGCGCCAGGGAGTCCGAGGTAAGCGGTACGGCAGTCTCAAGGGCGATCTCCAGGTTCATCTCGTGCTCCGGTGCCTTCTCGAAATCGATTATTATGAAAGTCCTGCTGATCCGGAGTACCTTGCCCGGCCCGAAAGTCGGGTGAAAGACGAAGCCTCCTTCAGAGTACTTCATCAGGTTCATGAAGCTGCTCCATGATGTGGAGACTTCGGCCCCTTCGCAGGACAGTCCGCTTTTCTTCAGAAAGAGTTCCAGTGGCTGGAACATCAGGTATTCATCCCGTATGCTCTCGATGAGAGATATCCTGAACGCTTCGAAGACCCCGAAGATATCCGCTGTACCTTTCAGGAAGACAGGGAGATCTGCATTGCCCCCATCGTCCATGACATCGATGGCCAGTTCAGCAAGCTCCTTCGCGATATCAGTTCTGTCGGCATCGTGCAATGAGCGGACGACAAGGAGCATGTCGTCCACCGGGATGCCATTCTCGAGTTCCTCCAGCCAGATGTCGCCGATAGAATCGAACGAACCGGCACTTGTCGCTTCAGTCAGTCTAGACAATCTTCCTCCTGATGCTGAGTCAGGAAGATAACACCCGCCAGGGCATGCGGGGAGGACGTTACATCGATTCGGAAGGAGGAGAGTCCTTGAGCACCAATAGAAGAAAGGGCGAGGAGGACAGGCTAACAAGAAGAGAGTTCCTGGGGAAGGCCGGGAAGCTGGGCGGAGCGCTTATGCTCTCCTCGGTCGCTGCCAGGGCTCTGGCAGGTGAATGGGAGCAGGGAATGGAGGAGTACTGGTCTAGTGGCATTTTCAATCAGGAAACGGTCGATGCGTCCAGGGAGGCGGAAGGAATTGTCAAAGCATATATCGACGGTTCCTGGAATGACTTCCAGACACTGAACCTGCCGCCTGAATTCATGGAGTGGAATCTCTCCTCGCGGCTTGAGATGCTGGAGAACATCTCAATGATGTTCAGCGGACAGGGTGGAGCGCCTCCCTCTCTCGCAGGTCCTCACAATGCTGCAATGGCAACCTGGGGTGCCAGAAGGGCGGACAGTCTTCTGGAGATAAACAACGCCTTCAAGGGAATGGGACTCTGTCCGAAAAGGAATATCATCAAGGCAAAGACAGAACAGATGGAGACCGCCATCGCCGATGGCATGGGCATGGGAGAGCGCGTGCAGTTCCTTGTTGATATGTACTCGGATGCCGGGAATTTCGATCTGACCAAGATGGTCTCTCTCGAACTATACAGTACACCTGAGTTCGAAACGCACACTTTCCTGAACCTGATGGACAGACCAACGACATCACTGGTGTTTCTTGACAGCAAATCATACGAAGTCAGGGGGATAGGCCAGCTTGTCGATCCCGGGGCCGCTGACGTGAGCGACTATGCCAGAGATATCATGAAATACACCAATCTTGCACATTCCTTCTTCCATGGGGACTTTCCGAGGCTCTTCCCCGGCATTCTTGTCCATGTGACTGCCGTGTTCGACAACACTCCTGGTTCCGGCCGGGGCGTGAGGATAGCTCCTCCGCTTGTCTGATCCGACGGGGAGGACGCTCACGGGGATACTGCCGGAAGCGTCGCCGGCCGCAGCCTTCGTCGATCTGGATGGAACGCTCCTCTCGGTCTCGTCGGAGAAACTATTTCTTGAGGCGCTGTACAGGGCGGGAGAACTCAGCCGCGCAGGTGTTCTCTCATTTGCGGCTAACTATTTAACCCATCCGCTGCGGACCATCTCAGAGGGCAGGGGATGGAACAGATCCTATCTCCGTAGGATGTTCGGTGTTCGATTCAGGGAGTTCGCTGCAGAATTTGCCGGAAATGAGCTGGCGAAGGCAGTTAGACCATGGCTGGCCGAGATGGTGATAGCCCTCTCCGAAGCTGGCTGGAAGACCATTCTGATGACAGCCTCCCTTGAACCGCTGGCCTCAGCAGTGGCTGAAGGACTCCCGTTCGACAGGATAGTCGCGAGCGTTCCAGAGGAGAACGATGGACGTCTGACCGGGAAGCTTTCAGGACCGCGGCCGTGGGGCAGGGAGAAAGTGATCCTCGCACAGCGGGAGTGCGCCGGGATGAGTATGCCCCTGGACAGCTGCATGGCCCTCGGTGATTCATCAAGCGACAGGCATCTTCTGGAGAGTTGCGGTTATCCCATTGCAGTCTGTCCGGATCGGAAGCTCCGGGCGATTGCTTCCGAGCGTTCCTGGGCGATACTGGAGGGGAGGCCGGTGAGATGGGCGTGAGGGCTCTCGGCGCATTCTCCGGAGGTCTGGACAGCATGCTCTCCGCTCTCGTTCTTGCGTCGCAGGGAGTGGAGGTCCATCTCGTCACTTTCTCCAGCCCCTTCTTCTCCGCGGAAAGGGGTAAGCACAGGGCTGCTCAGTTGAACATGCCCTGGCGCATGCTGGACTATACCGACACCATAATGCGACTGGTGATCGACCCGCCCAGCGGCCTGGGGAAGAACTGTAATCCCTGCATCGACTGTCATACAGGGATGTTCGCCGTCCTGGGGAAAGTGGCCGCTGAGGAGGGATTCGACCTCATCTTTTCCGGAGAGGTCCTGGGGCAGAGGCCGATGTCTCAGAACAGGGGCTCTCTGCGGAGGGTAGCCAGACTATCCGGGTATGCCGACATACTGCTCCGACCGCTTTCCGCGAAGCTTCTGGAGGAGACCGTCCCTGAGAAGGACGGTCTGGTGGACAGGGAGCGACTGCTGGATATCAGCGGAAGATCCCGCAAGCGGCAGATGAAGATGGTCCGGGATAGAGGTCTGGAGTTTGAAGCGCCCGGGGGCGGATGTCTTCTAACTGACCCGGGATATTCCCTTAGGCTCCGGGAACTTCTCGACCTGCCAGGCCTGGAGTACACAGGCTCCGGAGCCCGGCTGATCAGGTGGGGCCGGATGTTCAGGCTCTCTCCACGCTCAATAGGCATGGTCGGGCGCTCCCTGCAGGATAACGAGAACCTGGAAAGTCTGGCAGGAAGCAGACCCGTTATCGAGCTTGCTGGAAGACCGGGACCCTCGGCGGTTCTAATCGGGGACGAGGCAGACCTTCCCCTGCTGGCTGAACTTGTTGCCCTGTTCGGCAAAGTCTCCGAGGGAGAAAAAGCGGAGGTCACTGTCTCCTCCGGCGGGTCAATACTGACGGGACCCGCCCCGCGGGAGAGAGCGGAAAGTGCCCAGATCAAGCTCTAACTCCGCACGGAGAACAGGCCAATCCTTGACAATCCCGTATCATGAAGTAACTTCCGGGTTCACTCAAGCGAAAGGCGTCACCATGATCAGAAAGCTGTACCGCTAACCAAAGACAGAGCGGCCCCCGTGCCGGGAAGCAGCCCGGACACGGAAACAGGAACAGGCTTTTGATCCCGGGTTCTCCCGGAAAAGGTGAATGACCATGCATTTCCATTTCGACGAAACACAAGACGACACTTCCGGCGTTCGCGTGCCGACGAGAGTGATCCTCAAGAAGATGATGCCCTTCCTCAAACCGCATCGCTGGGCTTTCGCCGGAGCAGCGGGACTCCTGCTGCTGTCGGTCGCCGGAGAGCTCGCGGGGCCGCTGATACTCCGTACCGTGATCGATACGGCCATCCCGCAGAAGTCCGTCAGCGACATAGTCCTCCTGTCGCTCCTGTTCACGGGGACCTTCACATTTGCTATGGTCATGGCCTATCTGCAGGTGATGATCGCAACGAAGATCGGGCTTTCAGTTGTCAGGGATATGAAGGAGAAGGTCTTCAGGCATATGCTGACGCTTTCCCTTTCCTTCTTCGACAGGAATCCGACCGGCAAGCTGATGGCAAGGGTCGAGAGCGACTCCGAGCGCGTGCGGATGCTCTTCAGCGATGTGTCAATGGCGCTCCTGCGCAATGTCGCCATGGTCCTCGGGACTCTCGGGGTAATGTTCGCGGCCGATGCCCGTATCACACTCTGGATAGTTGTTCTGCTCCTGCCGATAATGGTTCTCACGATCCCTGTCCTCAAGCACATGAGGAAGCTCTACAGAAGGGTTAGAGTGGCATACGCAAGGATCTCCGGATTCATAGGCGAGTATGTCAGATCCGTTCCGGTCCTCCAGGTATTCGGCGCTACCGGTGTTGCTGGCCGGAGGATACACGATGAGGGTCAGAGCTATCTGGACAGGGAGGTCCGGGCGTACTTCTGGGAGTACGGTTTCTGGAGCTTCCTCGGATCCTGCGAGATCATAGCGGTGATCGTAATTCTCCTCTCCGGGAGGAGCGGAGTTATCACAGGCGCTGTAAGCATAGGTACGGTCGTGATGTTCGTGGAGTACACACGGAGGCTGTTCGGGCCGGTCGTGATGTTCTCCGAGACCCTGAACATGGTGCAGAGGGCGGCTGCCTCCGCAGAGAGGCTGTTCGATATTCTATCCACGGAGACTCTCACGCCTGATGGCCACCTTGACGAGGAGGACTTCCCGGTCGACTGGGAGGAGATCCGTTTCGAGGATGTCTGGTTCAGATACTCCGAGGAGAGCGGCTGGGCCCTGAAGGAGATCAATTTCGTTATTCCCAGGGGGAAGATGATCGCCCTTGTCGGATCCAGCGGTGGAGGCAAGAGCACAATAGTCTCCCTCCTTCTCAGGTTCTACGAACCCACCAGGGGCAGGATAACCATCGGCGGCATGGACATAAGGGAGCTGAAACTAGGTGTCTGGAGGAAGAGACTCGGGCTCGTGCTCCAGAATGTGAACCTGTTTCCCGGAACCCTCTCGGAGAACCTGACGGTCTTCAACGACTCCATCCCCTCAAAGGATCAGGAGGAGGCCCTTCGGACCATCGAAGCGGAGGACCTGCTCGAAAGAATCCCAGGGGGACTCAAGGGGAAGATCAGCGAGGGCGGGCTCAACCTGTCGATGGGTCAGCGTCAGCTGGTCAACTACGCCAGGGCAGTACTGCGGAAACCCGATGTACTCGTTCTCGATGAGGCCACATCCTCTGTCGATCCTGGAACCGAAAGACGAATTCAAAGGTCCACGGACCTGATAATACAGGACAGAACGGCACTGGTGGTCGCCCATAGACTGACCACGGTGACCCACGCATCCAACATCCTCGTCGTTCAGCACGGTTCGATAGAGGAGAGCGGCACACACGGAAGCCTCATCGCGCATGGAGGGGTCTACGCCGGACTCTGCCTGCTGCAGCTGGAAGGGGGTGAACAGAGCGTATGCCAGGATACAGAGACTATCTGAAGTGGATAATGCAGTTCTGGAAACCCCACAGGAAGCATCTGACGGTACTGGTTCTACTGACGGTCGTTTCCAGCGTAGTCGCTCTTTCATTCCCGCTGGTGTTCAGATACCTGCTGGATCATGTGGATTCGGTCCTGGGCGAGGCAGATGGAAGCGGCGCGTTCAGGAACATCGTTCTTGCTCTGCTGGCGCTGGCGCTGGCCAGATTTGTGGCTGGGCTCTACCCCGGCGCAAGGGCCTGGCTCAACAGCAAGATAGGTCTCGGGATCAGAGACAAGGTATTCGGGAGCATACTGAAAAAGGACTACAGTTTCTGGAACCAGTTCAGACCCGGGGATCTGACGACAAGGCTGACAGATGACATCGTAGATTACCCGCGAATAGCGTGGTTCAGCTGCTCTGCCGTATTCAGGGCGCTGGAGTCCTCTTCGAGGCTCCTCTTCTGCCTTGGTGTCATGCTGTTCATGAGCTGGGAGCTTACGCTCATTGCCCTGGTGCCTCTGCCAATAATGATCTTCCTGTTCATCAAGGTGGAGAAGAGCCTGGGGAGCAAGGTGGAAGAGAGCAGGAAGGCTACCAGCCATACGAGTAATCTGCTTGACAGCACTTTCGCGGGGATACCCATTGTAAAGGCCTATCGCGCCGAGGAGGGGCAGGCCGGAAGACTCCGCGATCTGCTCGACCGCAGGCTCGAAATAGATTACTCCATTACAAGGCTCATCATGATCCTGCACGGGGTTTACAGCATCATAGGGCAGGTCGGCAAGGTCACGGTCATGCTTGTCGGTGGTCTATTCGTCATATGGGAGAGAATCGGCATTGGTGAATTTTACGCGTTCTATGTCTATCTGGACATGCTTCTTGCTCCGATGATGGATATTCCCAATCTCTTCGTTACATCAAGGCAGGCGTTCACCTCCATCGACAGGGAGCGGGAGATACTGGAGTACCCGCCTGCGCCCGAGTGGACCGGTTCAGCAGGGGATGGTTCTCTTACACACCTTGAATTCCGCTCTGCCGGATTCCGGTACCCCGATTCGGGAGCGGGAGTGAGCGGCCTGGATTTCCATCTGGAAGGCCCGGGCATGATCGCTCTGGTGGGAGAGGTGGGAAGCGGCAAGTCCACCGTCCTCAAACTGCTTTCCGGTCTGCTTCCGTGCCAGGAGGGGGAGATACTGCTCAACGGACGCCCCCTGCAGGATCTATCGAGGGATTATCTCTCTTCACAGACGGGATACGTTCCGCAGGAGTCTGTACTCTTCAGCGAGTCCGTGAGAGAAAATGTTAGGCTGGGCAGGGATATCAATGATGAGCAGATCGCCAGTGCTTTGGATATGGCGGGACTCGACGGCACCGAACTCGATTCGGGAGCAGAGACCGAACTCGGACAGGGCGGCTCCGGAGTCAGCGGAGGACAGAGACAGAGGATAGCCATAGCGAGGGCGCTCGCAGGCAAACCCTCTCTTTTCCTGTTCGACGACTGCACGGCTGCCCTTGATGCTGAGAAGGAAGAGGCTCTATGGAAGAACCTCAGTTCGGCCCGGATGGATGCGCTTGTTCTCGTGGTAACCCATCGGCAGGCCACTGTCCGCAGAAGCGATCTTGTGGTCTTCCTTCACGAGGGAGAGGTGAACGGGATAGACACTCATGAGAACCTGCTCCGCGAGAATGAACTCTACAGGCTTGTACTTGCGGCCGAGATGACATGACCCCGCTCGAGTGGCATCTCTCCGACTGCCGCCTCTGCGTCAGGCGCTGCGGTGTCGACAGGCTCTCCGGAGAGCGCGGATTCTGCGGTGCGGGGGTCGACCTGGAGGTAGCCACCAGCTGTATCCATACAGGCGAGGAGCCCGTGCTGACCGGCCACCGCGGAGTTGGAAATGTATTTCTAGCAAGATGCAGCCTCCGGTGTATCTACTGCCAGAACTCTTCCATCAGCCAGCCGGATGAAGGACTTCATCCTGATTGGCTCTGGTCGACTGAGAGACTCGCAGGCAGGCTCATAGAGTTTCAGCGGCAGGGCTGTCCATCGGTAGGCTTTGTTACGCCGACACATTACGCACCTCAGATATTTCGAGCAGTATCCCTTGCAGAGGAACAGGGACTGACCGCACCGGTCATCTACAACAGCAGCGGATACGATTCCACCTTGCTGCTGGAGCAGCTGGACGGAATGGTCGACATATACCTGCCGGACTTCAGGTACTGGGATGAGGAGTACGCGGTCAGGTACTCGTCCGCGCCGGGATACCCCGCTGCAGCGAGGGAGAGTCTCAGGGAGATGTACAGGCAGGTCGGACCGGTTGTGCTCGATGATGCAGGTGTTGCCGTCCGAGGGCTGATAGTGAGGCTTCTTGTCCTCCCCAACATGCTCTCGGGCACGAGAGAAGTGCTCCGGTTCATAGCCGGGGAACTCGGTACGGATGTCTACATCAGCCTGATGTCCCAGTACCATCCATGCCATCTTACAGAAGGCTCACAGTATCCGCTGCTGTCGAGGGGACTGAGACCAATGGAGTATGAGCGTGCTGTTGATGTGCTGCGGGAATTGGGATTCAGACATGGCTGGACTCAGGATCCCGTATCCTCTCCAACGAACTACCTCGGCCCGTTCCAGGGACGTAGGTAAGTTTGTCAAGTTACTGACGTAATACTCCCTGATCATCAGCAATAACTACAATTGTGGCTGGATATCCAACAATCTAGCTATAATGCTTTGCAGTGACGCTCAATTCGAGTAAGCCTGTTTCATATCGAACATTGACCGACTACAGGCCAGGGGATATTCTTATTAAGGAAGAGACTCTTCAGAGATAATTCAGGGTCAGGAGGTGCTTCATGAAATATGCAATACTACTGCTCGTATTACTTTCATCGATCATCGCAGCCCAGATGCTGGAACAGACCGATTGGTCCGGTGGCCCGGGCGTTACCGGACCCGAATGGTGGTTCGGAGATACGTTTCTGGAGTCATATGGGCTGGACTGGTCCTCCAGTCCCGGGGACCTGGCTCTGCAGGTATGCGACCTCGGTAGCGCTCCGCCTTTATCTGAATTTCCCGCCAGCAACGATGCCATCTGCTCTGGAAGCCTTACATCAAGCCTTGGAAGGATCCCGATGGGGACCGACTGGAGCATCGAATGGGGCGACATATGGTGGACATGCTACGAGCCGGATACGACCGACATCTATTTTCAGCTGAGAACCGGCATGAGTCCCGGAACAATGGGAGCCTGGGGTGACCCGATATACGAATCAGGCACTTCACTTGATTCACTGCTTCCTGATGACATCCTGCTTCTCCAGTACCGCGTAACGCTTGAAACCGATGATCCGTACACCCTCCCTATCCTGTACGACGTGACCATCGAGGGATGGTATCCAGGGGGTATAGAAGAGGAGGGCAACCCTCTCTTCTCTGGCTCGAGTCTGATAATCGGGTCGAATCCCTCATACGGTAGCATCGAAGGATCCTTTACGCTTGCTGCATATGGGGCGGTGCAACTGACGGTCTACGATACAGCGGGGCGAAGCGCTGCCAGCATTATGGATGGGGACCTTGCCCCTGGATCTTACTCCTTCAACCGGGAGATAGCAGCGTCTGGACTATACTTGCTGGTGCTTGAGACTGACGGCAGAAGAGAAACTCAGAGAATCGCAATTCTCACGCAGTAGCAGACACTGCGCGTTTAGAGTTATAACGTAAATCTCTGGTAAAGAGAGATTATTCCCCATAACTCAATCTCCTCATGGAGTAGGTGGTCAGCAACTTGACAAACTTACCTACGTCCCTGGCTGCCATGATGGCCGAGACCATGGCAACTCCATCGGCACCGGCGTTCATCACTTCACGATAATTCTTCTCATTGATCCCACCGATAGCCACGAGAGGCAGCGATGTCGCCCCCTTTATCTCTGTGACCATTTCAAGGCCAAGCGGCTCAGGAAGATCGGTCTTGGTCTCAGTAGCGAAGACCATATTTGCGGCGATGTAGTCCGCCCCCCCCTTCTCTGCCTCCTCTGCCTCCTGACATGTCCGCACCGAGATACCGATCACAGCGGAAGGTCCGAGGAGTTTTCGCGCATATGCCAGCGGCATGTCGTCCTGCCCGAGATGAACTCCGTCCGAGCCAGCCGCCATGGCGACGTCCACCCTGTCATTGACCAGGAAGAGGGCTCCGAACTGACGGCACATATCCCCGAGGACGAGAG
>Ga0190293_1000026_pt1 | contig 54978 bp, 51 predicted proteins | sample 48693001_MG_FD_161671 | JGI IMG/M metagenome (GOLD analysis project Ga0190293, IMG submission 161671) | Hydrothermal vent microbial mat bacterial communities from Southern Trench, Guaymas Basin, Mexico - 4869-30-0-1_MG | ecosystem: Environmental > Aquatic > Marine > Hydrothermal vents >...
TGAGGGGATCATTGCAGCCATAGCAGTCCGCCTGAAGGAGCCCGTATTCGAATCTCAGACGAAAACCCGCTTGGGCAACAACGATATACGAGGGTGGATTGTCTCCACCGTCAGTCAGGAAATGGAGCAGAGCCTGCACCGTAATCCTGAGCTGGCCCAGGTAGTTGTTGATAAGGTCAAATCGAATCAGCGCATCCGTACTGAGCTCCGAAATGTCAAGAAAAAGGCAAGAGAGCGAGCGAAGAGCATCGCACTGCGTATCCCGAATCTTAAGGACTGCAAGGTGCATCTCGGCGATAGCGATCAGAGGGCTGAGGAGAGCACCATCTTTCTGACCGAGGGGGCCAGCGCCGCTGGCAGCATCATCGCCAGCAGGGATGTTCACACACAGGCGGTATTCGCTCTCAAGGGCAAGCCTCTCAACTGCTTCGGGCTCAAACGTGACACCATATACAAGAACCAGGAGATCTATAATGTCATGCGGGCTCTTAACATAGAGAATGATATCGACGGGCTCCGCTACAACAGTATCATCCTGGCCACTGATGCAGACGTCGATGGAATGCACATACGGAATCTGCTGCTTACGCTGTTCCTGCACTTCTTCGAGGCGCTGGTTCTTGATGAGCATCTCTTCATACTGGAGACTCCGCTCTTCAGGGTGAGGACAAAGAAGGAAACCCTCTACTGCTACTCGGAGAAGGAGAGGGACGATGCACAGTTAAGACTGGGAAAGAAAGCGGAGATAACCCGGTTCAAAGGACTCGGCGAGATATCACCGAAGGAGTTCGGGCAGTTCATAGGACACAATATGAGGCTGGACCCTGTCAGGATAACCAAGCTACAGGAGATCCCAGGCATGCTCGAGTTCTACATGGGACGCAATACTCCTGAGCGCAGGAAGTTCATCATGGAGAATCTGGTATGAGCGGTTCTGGTCTCAGGAGGATATTCGACCGAAATTTTCTGGAGTATGCATCCTATGTCATCAAGGACAGGGCGATCCCAGATGATGCTGATGGACTGAAGCCTGTTCAGCGCAGAATACTCTGGTCCCTCGGTGAAATGGATGACGGCAGGTTCAGCAAGGTGGCCAATGTTATAGGTCACTGCATGAAGTACCATCCGCACGGTGACCAGTCTATCGGAGACGCACTTGTCTCCCTGGCCAACAGGGGCTACTTCATCGAGCGCCAGGGTAATTTCGGGAACATATTCACCGGCGACCCGGCCTCTGCATCGAGATATATCGAGTGCCGCCTCACAGAACTTGCTCGTGAGACGCTTTTCAATAAGAGGATCACGGACTTTATTCCCAGCTATGACGGCAGGAATCTCGAACCTGTCCTTCTTCCCTCAAAACTTCCTGTTCTACTGCTTCTCGGAGCTGAGGGGATCGCTGTAGGGATGTCAACCAGGATCCTGCCTCACAACTTTCAGGAGGTCCTCCGGGCACAGATAGCCTGCCTTAACGGGGAGGAATTCACACTGTATCCCGATTTTCTTCAGGGAGGCAGGATAGATGTCTCCGACTATGATGACGGTCGCGGCAGGATAGGCAATCGGGCGAGGATAGAGAAGGCGGACAATAAGAACCTTGTCATCAGGGAGATCCCCTGGGGGACCACAACGGAATCTGTCATTTCATCCATCGAGGCCGCTGCGCGGAAGGGCCGCATCAAGATATCTTCGATCAACGACTACACGACAGACAAAGTGGAGATAAACATACATCTCTCCAGAGGTGTCGGGGCCGATGAGGGTATCAAAAGGCTATTTGCGCACACTGACTGCGAGAAGAAGCATACATCGAACATCGTGGTCATCGAAGAGGGTGTTCCCACTGAGACTACAGTGACCGATCTGGTGCACTACAGCACCGGCAGACTCATCGAGATACTGAAACTGGAGCTCAAGCTCGAACTGGGCGATCTGACCGAGAAACTGCACTGGCTGACACTCGAGCAGATATTCATTGAGAACAGGCTCTACAAGAACATTGAAGAGTGTGAGTCCTGGACAGAAGTGAGGACCGAGGTCAGAGACAGTCTCAAGCCATTCATTGTGGAACAGAAGATCGAGGTCTCCGAAGAGGACATCGACAAGCTCCTTTCACTCAAGATCAGACGCATCTCGCGGTTCGATATTGAAGCCCATAAAGGTGAGATGGGGGATATCCGAAAGAGGATGAAGGAGGTTCGCTCCTGTCTCAGGAACATCGTTGAATTCGCCATTTCGTATATCGAGCGTCTTCTTGAAAAATTCGGCTCTGATCATCCAAGGCTTACCAGCATAGAGGACTTCACCGAGATCGATGTCAAGAAGGTCTCAATACGAAATCTGAAGGCCGGGTTCGACCCCTCCTGCAGTTTCCTGGGTACTTCCATAAAAGGTGAGTTCTCATTCAGCGTCTCTGAATATGACCGCTTCATCTATCTTCTTGAGGACGGTACGTACAGTGTGGTTCCGGTACAGGAAAAATACTTCATCGATGGTACAGCTATTTACTGCGGAGTACTCGACAAGGAAAAGATATTTACAGCTGTATATCGCCAGAAAGGGACCAGGATCGCATACATCAAGCGCTTCTGTGTTGAGAGTTTCATCCTCGATAAGGAGTACCGCTTCGTACCCAACGGGAGCGAACTGGTCTATTTCACTCATGAACCCGAGATGCTTCTGGATTTCTGGTTCGAACGCACGAAGAGAATGAAGAAGCGCAAGGAGTCGGTTCTCATCTCGACCTTCAAGGTCACGGGTGAATCGGCTAAAGGTGTTCAGCTCTGTGGCAGGAAGGTTATTTCAAGCATCAAGGGACTGTCTGTCGATGATGATGGAAATGCAGATACCGACGGTGAGGACCAGCAGGAGATTCCTGCCAATGATGTACAGGAGGAAAGCACCTCCATCCCCGGGGACACTGACGAACCTGCTGAGGATATCCCGCAGGATGATGCTTCAGAAGCGGTCACTTCTCCCGAGGAGCTGGTGCAGAAAGCCGAGGAACTCAGCCGGAAGGCCGCTGCCGCGGTCAAGGATGCAGAGGAAGGTCTCATTTCCGATGATGGAGACGATCTCTTCCATGACGTTGACTAGATTCAGGGATATCTGCTGAATATCCTGAATTCGGCTACATGACCCACTTGAGCGAATCGCTTCCGAACAAGTGCAGTATACGCCCTCTATTATCTCCTAATCCTGAGTGCGGCCGGGCTCGTATCTATGGGGAGATCAACTGCAAAGATGTATGATACTGCTCAGCTTTGCCTCAGAAGAAACCACTTCAACCGATACCATTGAATGGAGCGCCATGAAGAACGAAAGCACCACCGACAGGAATCTCACCTGGCATCATCACGGGGTTGAGAGAAAGGACAGAGAGAAGCTACTCGGTCATAGAGGAGCTACGGTCTGGTTCACAGGTCTCTCCGGCTCCGGCAAGTCCACAGTTGCTGATTACCTCTCTGAGATGCTTCAGGAGCGTGGTGCGCTCACAGCCATCCTCGATGGTGACAACGTGCGTCAGGGGCTGAACAAGGATCTCGGTTTCTCTCCAGCGGACCGAACGGAGAACATTCGGCGAATATCCGAAGTGGCCAAGCTCTTCACCTCATTCGGTGTCATTAATCTTCTGGCTTTCATCAGTCCATACCGGGAGGACAGGGATTACGGCCGGTCCATTCAGGGGGAGGATGATTTCATAGAGGTCTATGTCGAAGTTCCGCTTGATGTAGCCGAGGAGAGGGATCCGAAGGGTCTTTACAAGAAGGCCAGGAGTGGAGAGATCCCCTCCTTTACCGGCATCTCGGCTCCATACGAGGAGCCACTTACGCCGGAGCTGGTTCTCAGGACGGACCTTTCCACTCCGGAAGAGTGCGCTGCAAAGGTCATCGAGATACTCGAACAGAAGGGCGTGCTGACCGTCTGAGGTTGGCTGAACGCCGATGCAGTTCCCCGGTTGGCTGCCGTTCCGCTCCAACAAGGGTGAGAGGACACTCTTCAATCCTTTGACTCCCTCGGAGAGGAAGGCCTTTCGTCTTCACCTGATGTCAGCCGCATTCGGTGGAGTTTCAGTCGGGGTCATCATCAACCACGAGTACATCGCTGTGAACGGTCTTCATGCGGCAGCGTGGCAGATCACGGCACTCACGATGCTGTGGCCGATCAGCAATATCCTCTCAGTCTTCATCAACCACTGGATAGACAGTCATGGCCGGTACGACCGCGCCGTACTTCTGATTGGGGTGCTCACCAGGCTTCCGGTAGCCCTGATGTTCTTCTTCTCCAGCGTGAATGTGATGCTGCTCCTTCTCCTTCTTTTCTTCGCATCCAACAGCGTGGTTTTGCCTGCACAGAATGCGGTGATGAAGAAGAAGTATGGAGACTCCAACCGCGCAAGGCTATTCGGCTGGTGGTCAAGCATCCTAACCCTCTTCAGTCTTCCTGTAACCATGCTCGCAGGTGTTCTGCTTGATGCCAATTTCCAGTTCTACAGGCTTCTATTTGTTGTGGAAGCGGTCTTCGGCGCTGGTCAGGCGATCTTCCTGTCTATCATGGCCAGGGGGATGTCTTCCACAGTTGCAGAAAAGGCAACAGGTCGCGGTTCGAGGCACTTCATGAAGAGTCTCTGGAGCATCTTCAGAAGGGACAGGGAATTCGCGTGGTTCGAGACCTACTTCTTCCTTTATGGAGTCGCATTTCTCATGCTGCTGCCGGTGATACCATACTTCGCCACTGATGTGCTTCAGCTGGACTACGAGCAGTACGCCATGGCGAAGGGGGTCATCGGCCAGCTGGGAGTTCTCTTTCTCTCACCCTTCATGGGTATCAGGCTGACCAGACTCCACCCGTTCCGCTTCACAGGCATAGTGTCCATAATCCTGGCATTTTATCCTCTGTCTCTTGCCTTCAGTGCATGGATGCCGGCCTTCGGCCAGTTCTTCTTCTATCTGGCGTATTTCATTTTCGCCATCGGCATGGCCGGAGTCAGAACATCATGGAGTATCTCCAGCATGCACTTCGCTCCGCCTGGCCAGGAGGCCACGTATCAGGGGCTTCACATCACCCTTACCGCTCTGCGGGCATGTTTTGCACCTATACTGGGAAGTGTGCTCCTTCACTTCTTTGGCTATACCGAAGCCTTCCTTGTGTCGGCAGGCATTTTCGCGACTGCAGGTGTTCTTTTCATTATCAGATACAGGACACATCACCGGGAGATCGCACTCCATACGTGAATGAATGAATAGAGTTGCATCAGAAAAGAGAAAGCCCGGGAGAGTTCTCCCGGGCTCCTCAATAGTGAGAAATGGCGGCTAGAAGTAGACCCCGGCGCCGATCGAGAACCAGCCTTTATCGAACTTGAAGTCGATAAGGTGGTACTTGGCAGTTAGCTCGATATCCATTGTCGCAGTTGGGATAATCGTACCAGCATTCACATACGCTCCGAAGTCAGTGGTGCTGGTATCGATAGATGCTATTTCAGTGGAGCTCAGATCGAGTTCCAGCCCTCCACCGAGGAACATGGACCCGGAGTAGCTTCTGATACCGGCAAGGATGGGGATCATGTGTCCCGAGGGATCGAGTGTGTCCTCATCGAAGCCGAGGAACACGTAACTGATACTCGCCTCGATAGCGAACATGGGGAAGTGCGACAGGATATGGGCTCCCAGGAAAGGACTGCCCTTGTATACATCGGTGCTGTCTCCGGATGGGAACATGAAACCGCCATGGGCTCCGTATTCAGTGAAACCTGCAGCCAGGGGCAGAGCAAGGATGATGAGAGCGATAACAGTCTTCTTCATTAGATATCCTTTCGTTTCATATGAGTACCTATTTGATGGGATTCTAGAACGAATTTCCTGTCGGGTCAACTTTCCGTGCCGGCAGCAGATACTCTTTGAGCTCTGCCGCCGCCTGTATCTCGAGTATCCTGGGTCCATCAGCGGTGAACTCACCTGACGGGTCGATGTATACGAAATCCATCCCGGCTGCCCCGGCCGCTCCCATATCGCTGGTCGTACTGTCCCCGATGAACAGGGTATCCTCAGGCGTTGAACCCGAGAGTATCATTGCCAGACGGAGTATGGATGGATCAGGTTTAGCGAATCCGGCCTCGCAGCTCAGTACAAGCAGATCAAGATACTGCATCAGTCCTGCCTTCTGAAGTCTTTTTCTCTGAACGGGGCCGAGACCATTCGAGACCACTCCAAGTTTTCGGTCCAGGCTCACTTCATGAAGCATCTCTTCGACACCCCTAAGAGGGACACCGTGATCACCCATTGCAGTGAAGTATCTTTCGAGGAACTCCTCCGCAGGAAGATCGATCCTAAATTCCCTGAAGACATTTTTCATTCTCTCGGAACCGGCTGGCTCCCAGCCCGGCCTGCAGGCCTCTATATCCTGCACATCTTCACCCTCCACAAGCGTTATCACACGTTCGACCAGGGCTTTGTCACCTCCAGCAGCCATATCTTCAAGTGCCCTGGAGACAGCATAGCTCTGGGCCTCATGATATTGAATAAGGGTTCCATCCAGGTCGAACAGCAATGTCGAGTAGCGTCTGTCGAGCATCTGATCCCTCCAATCAGGCCAATTCACGGGATAATGCAAAGACCCGGGATGAGGGGCAACCTTACATGCAATCAAGGATGCAAAGTGGTATATTCCAGCCGGTATAGTTCTTGAATTGCTTACCAATCGAAAGGCTGTAATAATGAACGCTGATGCCCCCGCCAGCATGGGTCTGGCGATACCACCTGCAAAGGATACCATCCTCGTTCTCTCAGGCAAGGGAGGGGTGGGCAAGAGTACCGTTGCTGCCAATCTTGCGGTCTCACTCTCTCTCCAGGGCTTCTCTACCGGACTTCTCGATACAGATTTCCACGGACCAAGCATACCCAGGCTTCTTGGTCTCGAGGGAGCGACCCTGACAATGGATAACGGGAAGATCACTCCTGCGGAGATGGGTGCGCTCAAAGTGCTCTCCATTGATTTCATGCTCAGCAACAGGACCGACCCCGTTATCTGGAGGGGGCCCATGAAGATGAACATCATCCGTCAACTCCTCGAAGACGTCAACTGGGGTGATCCCGACTTCCTTGTGGTGGATTGTCCTCCAGGCACTGGAGATGAACCTCTCTCTGTTGTCCAGCTGGTTCCGGCTCCAACAGGTGCGGTTATCGTCACTACTCCACAGGACCTTTCGATAGATGATGTGAAGAGATCCATCCAGTTCTGCAGGGCACTGAAGCTCCCGGTTCTCGGCGTGATCGAGAATATGGCTGAATTCATCTGTCCACACTGCGGAGAGTCGACTGAGCTCTTCGGTAAGCCGGGGGGCAGGGCCATGAGCGAGGAGATGGATGTACCATTCCTGGGCAGTCTTCCTTTCGACCGCTCCGTTGCCAGTTCGGGTGATGCCGGAAAGCCATTCATCTATTTTGACGGTAATTCCGCTACGGCGAAGAAGTTCGAGTCAATGGTCGGTCACATTCTCGAAGTTGTTCGGGGATAGGGGAATTGATCATGACTTCCCAAGATCCCGAATTCGGCAACTGGATTGATTCCCAGATAAAGCAGGATGAGATCGATCGCTACCTTGTGAATGGCAAGGATTTCATTGATGAAGAACTCATTGCCAGGGTTCTCAGGGAACAGGCGGCTCCTTCAGATACCCAGATAAGGGAGATAATAGCCAAGTCTCTCGAGATCGAGCGGCTTGAGCCATTCGAAACTGCGGCGCTTCTCAATTGCCGCAGCGAGGAACTCTGGAGTGAAATGGCCGATGCAGGGCTCCGCATCAAGCAGAAGGTCTACGGTAGAAGGATAGTGTTCTTCGCTCCGCTCTACATCTCGAATTTCTGTGTGAACAACTGCGTTTACTGCGCCTTCCGCAGGGACAACACTTCCGTCACCAGGACCAAGCTCGTAGATGATCAGATAAGGGCCGAGGTAAAGGCCCTGACCGCGGAAGGGCACAAAAGACTGATAATGGTCTATGGCGAGCACCCCACTACTGATGCGGATTTCATCGCCCACACATTGGAAGTTGTTTACGGAACCAAGCACGGCGGAGACGAGATAAGAAGGGCCAACATCAATGCCGCCCCACTCTCGATCGCCGATCTCAGAAAACTGTCGGAGGTTGGTATTGGCACCTACCAGGTCTTCCAGGAGACCTATCACCATGCTACGTATGCCAGGCTTCACCCATCAGATACGCTCAAGGGGAACATGCTCTGGAGGCTTTATGCTCTGCACCGTGCTATGGATGCCGGTGTTGATGATGTGGGCATAGGTGCGCTCTTCGGATTATGCGACTATCGCTTCGAGGTTATGGCCCTGCTTCTTCATACTATCGACCTCGAGAATCGCTTCGGGGGAGTTGGCCCGCACACAATAAGCTTCCCGAGACTGGAACCTGCGCACAATACTCCGTTCGTCGAGGACCCCACTCATCTCATTGACGATGAGTCATTCAAGCGGCTTGTGACAGTTCTCAGGCTGTCAGTTCCATATACAGGCATGATACTCACCGCGAGAGAGCCGGAGAGGGTCAGACGCGAGGTCATCCGGCTCGGGGTAACGCAGCTTGATGCCGGCTCGAACATCGCCGTCGGATGCTACGCCACAGGTGAATCCGATGAAAGCAGAGCGCAGTTCACACTCTCTGATCCCAGGAATCTTGAACAGGTGATCTCCGATCTTGTCGACAAGGGCATGATCACCAGCTTCTGTACCGCGGGGTACAGGTGCGGTAGAACAGGTCAATATTTCATGGATGTGGCCAAGTCGGCGAAGGTTCACACGCTCTGCATGCCTAATGCTATCCTGACATTCGCTGAGTATCTTGATGACTACGCTTCGGATGAGACGAGGGATAAGGGGTGGAAGCTGGTGATGGACGAGCTTTCAGAACTGCCTGGTGAAGAACTCAGAGTAAGGGTAGCGGAACTGCTTGCCAGGATCAGGTCGGGGGAAAGAGACCTCTACCTGTAGCGGGGTCGGACGCAAGTGTTGATACTTCACTATGGTATTATTGGATTATGTCCAATTAGTCCCTGAAGAAGTCTACTAATACTCCAACCTGATTGCAACACTTACGTCCGACCCTGAAGTCTAGCCGGGGATGCGGGTTAGAGGCCCATTTCCACGACTTTCCAGCCGTCATCTTCGAGGACTGCATGCACGAAATCGGAACTGGATTCGCCCATCATGCTTGTCACGACTTCCACAAGGGCACTATCCCCGGTGATCTCGACATCACCGAGGTTTATATCGATCATCGATACTATCTCTGATATCATTGGCGAGGAGAGGAACATGCCGCCGAACTCCTTGGCAGTGATCGTTTCGAGCTGTTCCTCGGTGATAGTTATACCCAGTCCGGTCAATTCAGTCGCAGCAAGCTCAGGAGTCATTCTCATGGCATCGATCATCATCTGCAGTTCCTCTACGGTTCCGCTTGACAGATAGCCGACGGCTGTGATGCCATCACCCTCCGCCAGCGCGTCGTAGAGAGCAATAACGGCCTCGCCGGGATCGGAAGCACGGTCTGCAAAGGCAATTGAAGCGAGACTGAGAGCAATTACAAGGATGAGGGATCCTGTTTTCATGTCATCTCCCTTATGGTGTTCACCTGAACGCTGAGCCAGGTCTATCGAGTACATTTCAGGTAGTGTTATCCAGAGAGGGCGCTCCTGTTCCAGAACACCGGTTCGAGGATGGTTACATGTTCACACCGAATTCGGTGACCTTCCACACGCCGTCTTCCATGACGACTTCTATCGTATTGGTCTCCGATTCACCCATTACATCTACGGTAACCTCGACCATGGCTGAGTTGCCCTCAATTTCAACAGAGCCAATTGTAACCATGGCGGATTCCATTATGCTGCTTATCATCGGAGAGGATATCATCTCTGAAGCGAAGTCGGCTGCGGTCATGTTCGGAATATCCTCGGCATTGATCTGGATGCCCATCAAAGCGAGTTGTGCGGAAGAGGCTTCAGGATCGTCCTTGAGGATCAAAAGCTGCTGGTCCATTTCCACAAGTGCGCTGGAGGACATGTAGGAGACTGCAAGGTCACCATCACCATCCTGGAGGGCGGCGAACATTTCGGTTACAGCATCACCGGGAGTTCCCCCGCTTTCGGCAGTTCCACCGCATGCTGCGGCGATGAGGACGAGTCCAGTACATAGGGAAACAACAGCTTTCATATCAAATGTCCTTTCGGGAAGATCAAAACGCTTAACAGCACGGTGATTATTCGCAATTGCGTTCTGTGATGTCAAGCAAACTTTCCACTGCCTGATTCTGCTGTTATCATCTCGCCTGAATGAAAGGGGGTGCGCATGTCCGAAAGCAGATTCCTGGAAGACCTGCTGACCAGGAAATCATTTGAATTCGAAGAGCAGTTCCCCGGACTGTCAGCAAGATTCTGCAGGATCATGGGCAGACGTATCTCCCATATCGCTGGAAGTGCAGTAGTCACCGGCGGGGGAGCCCTCCGGATTGAGGTGCTTCCCGCATTGCTCATGCTGATAGAGGGAGACCTGCAAGGGAGGGAGAAGGAACTCAGAAAATTCACCTCTGACCTCTCTCGCGAGAGTAGACTATCCAGGGAATTCAGCTGATCCGTCGGGAAGAACCGCGATAGCAATGGCGGTCAGGCTCTAGACTCGGCATCCAATTGACCTGATAAATTATCTTACTACAGCAAATCGGCTTATGCCAGAATAAGGGCCGGCATTCATTCTGAGACAATAGACACCAGGCTCAAGAGCATCTACCGATATCTGATGGGTCCCCGGGGCGAATACGTTTGAAGTTGAGCCCCAGACAATTCGGCCTGAGATATCGTACACAGCCATATCGACTCTGCTCTGGACAGGAACACCGAAGTCTACAAGTACCCTACCCTTTGCTGGATTGGGAAATACGTCCCCAAGAATGAAATCTCCAGCAGACTCTTCGCTTCCTGCTATCTCCACCGGATCCCATGTGATCGACACCTCATGCAGTACAGGTGTGGAGAGGTCACTGAGCGTTTCCAGCTTTACCCTGTACTGGAGATAGCTGTCATTGTCAGACAGGATACCCGCCAGGCTGCCGGGAGACGAAAGCGCATTTGACCAGTCGCCCATCATCAATGGGTCATCAGAGGACCTTACCTGGAAGGATAGCGAGGTTCCGACAGGTTCCTCGGAATCCCAATCGATGAAGCCCCATTGCGGATCACATCCGGTATAAATGATGCTTGATGTCAGGTTTCCGGAGTCCCGTCTGAACCAGACCAGAACAGCCATACGAATACTCTCATCATCCGCATAGATCAGATTGGTGTTGCCGTCCAGATCAATGTCAGCTCCGGTGATCTCATAGTTCGGGTAGTCGTTCTTGTAGTATCCGTGCCGCTCCCATTGGTTGATGGAGGTATCGATGCTTTCATACCAGGCAAAGCTCGAAGCCAGATCCTGATCTCCATCACAATCCAGATCAGCACTGAGGACTTCTGAGTTTCCTTCGGCTTCCGAGATACTCTCAGTTACCCAGGAAGTACCAAGCCCGTTTGCATTCCTGTTCCATTTTATACTATGAAAATAGCGCGAGGCTGAAACAACATCCGTCCAGCCATCCCCATCAATATCTGAAGCCACAGCATCGATCTCGCCGTAGGGATATCCTATCCTGTGAAATGTCCATGTCCCACCATCCCCATCATTCTCAAGCCATGCCAGATCGTTGACGGGATATTCCCAGGCACCAACAAGATCAATATCACCATCGCCGTCAATATCTGCGGAGCAGACTGATTTCTGGAAGCCAAGGAGAGGCCAGTTGCCATGGCTTATCCACTCTGAATGCTCATCTCCGGGATTCTCGAACCAGTATAGTTCGTTTGGGTAAATTGTATGATCCAGGACGACTGCAATATCCGGATATCCATCACCGTCCAGATCACCAACAGTCATTTGGGAAGGGTCATGAGGCAATACAGCTATGATGTGCTCAGAAAGGAAATCTGCAGAATCACCTTCATTCGAGAACCATCTGAGAATGCCACCGGTAAATGTGTCTGTCGTAACGGCAATATCCAGAATACTGTCACCATCGATATCCACCGGAACAACATCTCTTACTTCTTCTTCATCACTGAAGACAGTGATCGTAGACCGTTCCCATACACCGGTCAGGCTGCAGGGATTTATCCAGCATGTTATTTCATTGTAGTTGGTCCCACCAGCCGCGATAATGTCGGGGAAACCATCGAGATTCAGATCGGCTTTGCAGAGCGAGTGGATATAGTCCAATCCATTGTCGATTGTCTGTGTCCAGGCATATTCTTCAGGAATCCACGATAGAGAAAGCTGGCCAGAGATACCGTTCCAGGAAATACTGTCAGAGTCAAGAAAGCGATCGTACGGGTCCAGTACAGGTCCCGGCTGACCTCCTCCACCTGACCAGGAGGTTTGAGTGATCGAATCCGCATATGTTGCCGATATCAGCAGAGATATGATGATCACCAGACGGAATCCAGATAAGATGTTCAGTTCCTCCTTCCCTTTATCGAGTGTCAGACGAGTCTCGACAAACCAGCTACTCCGGGAAACAGCCGTCCAGAAGGGTGTCGTCGGCGGTCTCCGCGAGGGTAACGAGCAGGCCATGCTGGGTCCTCATTGCCTCTCGGATGGCGAACTGCGCGCCTTTGTTCCGGGCCCATGCGCGTCTGGCCAGGCCATTTGCGACATCCCATCCCAGCATGAGTTCAGCTCTCTGAGCCGCCTCTCTGCTTCCGTCGAGAACGAGACCGAAGCCGCCGTTGATGACCTCACCCCAGCCGACCCCGCCTCCATTGTGCAGCGATACCCAGGTTGCTCCCCTGAATGAATCGCCAATGACGTTCTGCACGGCCATGTCTGCCGTGAACATGCTCCCATCGCGGATATTCGCGGTCTCCCTGTAGGGTGAATCAGTCCCCGAGACATCATGATGATCACGGCCCAGCACAATTGGGGCGCTGACCGTTCCATCAGCAATTGCAGCGTTGAAGGCTCGTGCGATATCCATTCTGCCCTGTCTGTCCGCGTAGAGGATCCTCGCCTGTGAACCGACGACCATCCTGTTGTTCTCCGCGTGACGTATCCAGTGGACATTGTCCAGTATCTGCTGCCTGATCTCGGCATCAGCCTCGGAGGCCATGGATTCGAGGACATAGGCCGCTATCGCATCAGTCTTGCGAAGGTCGTCATGATCTCCCGATGCGCAGACCCAGCGGAAGGGACCGAAGCCGTAATCGAAGCACATTGGACCCATGATGTCCTCGACATAGGAGGGATAGGTGAAAGTGCCGTCCGGTCTGGTGATACCTTCAGCACCTGCCCTGGAAGCTTCGAGCAGGAAGGCATTCCCATAATCCCAGAAGTGCATTCCCGTACCGGTGAGCCTGTTGACGGCCCTTACATGCCTTCTGAGTGATTCCTCGACCATCTCCCTGAAGCCGTCAGGGTCTGATTTCATCATGCGGCTGGATTCCTCAAATGTGATACCGGCTGGATAGTACCCGCCGAGGAATGGATTATGGAGGGATGTCTGGTCGCTGCCGAGGTCCACCGGAAAGCCTGCATCCGCCAGCCTTTCCCAGAGATCGACGATGTTGCCCAGATAGCCGAGTGAGAGAGGTTTACGCATGTCCAGTGCTTCATCGATGCGGATGAGAACCTTATCGAGATCTTCCTCCACTTCATCTAGCCAGCCCTGCTCATGACGCGTTCGTATCGCTTTGGGATTAATCTCTGCAATGACCCCCACAGCGCCAGCTATGACGGAGGCCTTTGCCTGTGCGCCGCTCATCCCGCCAAGACCTGAAGTGACGAACAGCTTTCCAGCAAGATCCTGTTCGGGAGCAAGGCCAAGGTACTTACGTCCTGCATTGAGAAGTGTGATGGTCGTGCCGTGGACGATACCCTGTGGACCGATGTACATAAAACTGCCGGCAGTCATCTGACCGTAGGAGGTGACTCCCAGGGCACTCATCCTGTCGTACCCATCGCGCGAACTGTAGTTCGGGATGACCATACCGTTCGTCACAACTACTCTGGGCGCGTCGACATGGGATGGGAAGAGTCCCATCGGGTGTCCGGAGTACAGGGCAAGTGTCTGCTCCTCTGTCATCATCGAGAGGTATTTCATTGTCAGCAGGTACTGTGCCCAATTCTGGAATACAGTTCCGTTGCCGCCGTAGGTTATCAGCTCTTCGGGATGCTGGGCGACCTCCGGGTCGAGGTTGTTCTGTATCATCAGCATAATGGCCGCAGCCTGCTCGGTCTCGGCAGGATACTCATGGATAGGTCTGGCCTCCATTGAGTAAGTCGGTCTGAAGCGCCGCATGTAGATCCTGCCGTCAGCTTCCAGCTCCTTTGCGAATTCAGGAGCTAGACGGGGATGCCAGGACTTGGGGAAGTATCTGAGAGCATTTGCCAGCGCAAGTCTCTTTCCTGCGGAATCGAGTACATCGGGGCGGGGTGGAGCATGATTGACGCCCGGTGAAGAGGACGGCATTTCAGGTATCGCTGCTGGTATTCCCTGTCTTATCTCTTCCCGAAAATCCTCCAGTGACATCGCTTCCTCCACTCTTATTAGGCAATTGCGAACAATTCAAGTTGTTGTATATCTATTCTAGTTAATACAATCGAAATTTTCCACTGGAGGCTCCCTATGAAGATGCTGCTGTTGCCACTGCTGCTGTCACTCTCACTATCGGTTACGGCTGAGATGTACACCCTGATGAACTTCAATCCCCGAAACGATTCTGATATTGAGAGGTTCATTGAGCTATGTCCGGATATAATGCATGTCTATGAGGACGGTTCAGTGGATTTCATCGCAAATTCGTATGAATATCCTCTTTTCATCAGCTCCGGTCTCGTGATAACCACGAGGATCAGCAACCTCGAATCCCTATATGCAAGGCAGGGTGGCGGCAGGAGTATGGGCGGCTACCTGACATGGGATGAGCTCTCCATATGGATGGACGATCTCCATGATACTTATCCCACAATAACAAGTGCTCCCACCTCAATTGGAAATACGTACGAGGGCAGACCTCAGAGAGTTCTCAAGCTATCCTCTAGCAACAGTTTCTGGGATGATGACCCGATCCTTCCCAACGTCTGGTACGACGGACTTATCCATGCCAGGGAACCCGCCTCGATGAGGAGTATCCGCTTCTTCATGCTCTGGCTCTGCGAGAACTATGGAGGCAGCGGATTCTGCGGACTCCAGGCGACCTATATCCTGGACAATCGCGAGCTCTGGTGTCTTCCCTGCAACAATGTCGATGGCTATGTCTACAATCAGACTACTTCTCCCGGTGGTGGAGGGTATCACAGGAAAAACAGGAACACCAGTGCTGGAGGTGACGGGGTCGACCTGAACCGGAACTGGTTCGTGGCATGGGGAGGTGAGGGATCAAGTCCCACTCCCGGTTCCGGCACCTACAGGGGAACTGGACCACTCAGTGAATTTGAGACCAGCAATGTCGATGCATTCTGGCAGGACCATCCACCGGTTGAGATGCATTCTACTCATTCATTCGGTAATATCCTCATCAGGCCCTGGGGTTACACATACGATGCGCATCCTCATGACACAGAATATAATATGCATGCCGAGATAATGGTGCAGTGGGGCACAGGTGATGAGCATGGTCCTTCTTCTCATCTGCTCTATCATGCCTCTGGAAACACGCGTGATCACGCAGATAGCCTGTATGGAGCCATGAGCTGGAATCATGAGACCGGTTCCGATTACGCCGGATTCTGGCCTTCTCATACCGAGATGGTGAAGCTTACCCGCAGGAACCTCAGGAGTTACCTTGTGACCGCATTCCTGGCTGGCTGTCCACTGGACCCACATGTACCCGGAACACCTGTCGCGGTCGAACCGGGGACGGTGACACTTCCCTACACCATCGAATGGAGTTCAGTCTCGACAGCTTCGGAGTACGCACTGCAGGAGCTTACCGGCTTTGAGGTCCCACTGGATGACAACGGTTCCGGAACCCCGTTCACACTCAGCAACTGGAGCCTTTCATCCTCGCAGTATCACTCCGGCACGCAGAGCTATCACTCGAACGGCAGCGGAACGATGACCTGGAACGAGACTGTGACCATTCCTGACAGCGGTGGCGGCAGGCTCAGCTTCTGGACCAACATCAACATTCCATACAGATACAACCAGGGTAGCATTGAGGTTTCCACAGACGGCGGAGTCAACTGGTACTACCTCCAGACCTTCGGCAGGAATGATCAGAACTGGAGACTCAACATACACGAGCTGGATGAGTGGGCAGGTGAGACCCTGAGTTTCCGGTGGGCGACCACAGGGAGTTCCAGCAGCATGTATGTCGATGACATCAAGGTCGAGGTCTGGGATTCCAATGAATTCATTGACCTGGAGGTCACAGGAATCTCCTATACGTTCAGTAGTCATGAGGCAGGTGATTACTGGTACAGGGTAGTAGCCATGGACCCTGATTTCGGACCTGGCTGGCCATCCGAAGCAGTTCATGCTGAGGTCATCACAACAGGGATCGAGGAGGAATCGGAGGAAAGCGCCACCGGGACGACCTGGCTCGGGCAGGTGTTGCCGAATCCAGCCTCTTCAACTGCTTCGATCGAGCTGGGACTTTCCGCGGACGATCTCGGTGGTGCCGGGCTGGTCATCTATGACCTCTCAGGCCGCATTGTGCGCGACCTCTCGAGTGAACTGACTGTGCAGGGAGAGATGACCCTGCGCTGGAATTGCACTGATGAGAGCGGGACTCCGGTACCGGGAGGTATCTACTTCGTCGTCCTCAGGACTGCGGAGAATCGTAACGTACAGAGTATGATAGTTTCAAGATGATTATTCGATTTGGTGTAATACCGGGCTGCAGGAGTTGCTAGTATGAAGCTCGCCACTCTACTCAGGCCGATGCTGAACTCGATGTCCGATGCCGTTGTACTTTTCGATGGAAATCGAGTCGTGCGATTCCTCAACTCCTACGCAGAAAAACTCACTGGATTTACTTCGGACGAGGCTACCGGTCTGCAGCTTGAGAATGTCTGCCGATTGGTCGATCAACCCACGAGAACCACTCTGGAGAATCTGCCCGGGAAGGCGGAGGAGGCTGGCGGCAGTCTGGAACTGGCTGGAGTTACCGTCATTGAATCGAAGGCAGGTCCTGAGCGGCTGGTAACCGGCACCGTTTTTGTCATACCGGTCGCCGGTGAGCATTCCGTTGCAGGGGGTGTGATCCTTACCGATGTAACCACTCGATGGATGATGAGTGCAGCTGTGCTCAGATCGCGAAAAGTGGAGTTTATCCGTACACTGATACAGGGCATGGTCTACAATCAGGAGGATCTCCTCACTGCTCTTCTGTCGAACCTTTCCAGTATGGAGCGGAGCGCAGATGATCCCGGCGTGCTCAGGAGGCTTGTTGCCGAATCAGAGCGTATCGTAGGGAGGATAAGCACTATCGGTTCCGGAATGCTTGCCGCCTCATCAGCGGAAATATCCGACCAGAGAGTAACTCTTGTCTCCCAGGCATTCAGGAACTGCCTCGTCGGTATCCGAGAAGCTTTTCCGGAAATACAGATCGAAGTTGCCTTTCCGGACAGGACCGGCTATGCAGAGATACCACCGGATCTCTTTGAACAGGTCATCAACTGCTACCTGATCAATGCAGTCGAAGCCCAGGGAGGCAGCGGCATTCTCCAGCTGACCGCCTGCAGACTTGATCTCCCTGAGGAGTTGAAACCGGTTTCTCCCGGCAGCTATGTACTAGCTGGTGTCCGGGATTACGGAGAGGGAATACCCGAGAATGAGATCACAAGGGTATTCGAGCCTTTCTTCTCAACCAAAGGGGAGGGCAGGGGATTTGGCCTTGCATCGACCTGGTCCATTACACACAACTTCGGGGGCTACATCACACTGACAACTGATGTTGATACGGGTTCCAGTTTCGGCGTCTACATCCCTCTTGCAAAGGGTATGGATGTTGAGACGGCTGCAGACAGGCTTCCAACAGTAACTTTGATTGGATTCAGCGATGAGTTGATAGCGGCAGACCTGATGATGAAACTGGAAGGTTTCGGCTGCATTCGAGCAGCAGTGGATGAGGAAGCGCCCTCATCGCGTCCGGAACTGACCATCATACGTATGCGGGGACCTGATGATCCCAGGTGGACTGGACCGACAGGTGCTTCCCCCTCATCAGCTGTCCTCTATGCCCTGGACGAGGACGAGGTGCCTCCGGGCAGCTCCGGTGACGCAGTTCCTTTCATCAACGAGCCCTATCCAATGCTGCGCCTTTCACAGGCGCTGGCATCCATCTTCTGGCAGCGTGATCCTGAAGCCTTCATCGACGGAAGGGCAAGCACTTCGGGGAGCCGGAGACTCGAATGAGGATCAACTGTCCCAAATGCGGCGCGGAGCATACAGTTCTGGAAAGTGACTTCTTCCTCAGATGTCCATTCTGTGAGGCCAGGATAGTTGTCGACCCTCCTGAGAACACACCGCGATTGACGGTACCTGCAGTAGATGAAGAGAGGGTCAGACGGCTTTTTCCTCCAGATGCGGTTCTCTCCATTGAAAAGCGTTTCTTCCCGTATCTTGAGAAGCTGGGGGAGAGTAATCCCACAGCTCCGACAGCCTGCTTCAGTCAGCCCTGGCAGGAACTCGATGATTACGTTCCCCCTGCCGGTGACAGGAAAATATTCGACGAGGAGTCCGAGACCCCTGAGGAGCTCATCCCCTTTGACAGGGACATGATGGAGGAAAAGGGGGGAAGGATACTCTTTCATCCCTTCTACATAGTGATGCTCAGAATGGAGGGCTACAGCGAGGGAATACTAGTTGACGGTGTCTCCGGGATGGCACTCGGAGAGCAGTCAGGTCAGATGGGTGAGGTGAATCCTGGAACGAGCCTTGTACGTCTCTTCGTAACGGTACTCCTTGCCGGACTGCTGGTCACTTTCCCCCTCTACTACCTGCTCAAGGCTCTGGATGTATCATGGACTCCCAGGATGTTCATTACATTCCTCACCTCACTTTCCGTTGGTTTCGGCACCCTCAGAATCATAAATAAAAGAGAGCAGCAATGAGCAGGGTCTCCGTTGCCCTCAACTGCCCCTCATGCGCTGGTCCGCTTACAGTCCGGGAAGGTGATACTCATACGGTCTGTCCGAGCTGCGGCAGCAGCCTTCTCCTTCCATTGGCTGTGAGACGATTCGTTCTTCCGACGATGATCAGCAGCACCGGAGTGCTGCGTGCTGTCAGGAAGAAGCTTCAGCAGGTTGATTCGAAAGGCACACATATCGCCAGGGTCCGTAAACCGGTGCTCTACTACGTTCCCTTCTGGCACTGCGCCGCGCAGGCCAACGGATACGTTCTGGGTGTCGAGCCCAAATTCAAAGTCAAGGAGATTCCCATAGTTGATTCCCAGGGGCAGGGAACTACCGGTTATGCCGTTGCCAGAACGAGAAAGATCAAGACCAGGACCGGCTCCGAAGCGGTCGAGCGGGAGATCCAGATAGCCGGCAGCGTGAACATCAGCGGGGCCGATCTGCAGCCTATGGGAATCCCTTCTCTATCCGCTGATTCACAGCTCAGCCTGAAGGGCATCGATATACAGAGGAACTCCCTGCCTGAAGGCCTTGAGGTACTTCAGGATGAGAGTGAAAGGGAGGGGGTCTTCATCGATCCCGTTATTCCGCTGGCAGAAGCCCGTTCCCAGACTGAGAGATACCTGAAAAGGCTGGGTGCAGGGGTTGGACATGGTTTAGAGCAGCGCTGGGAATACACTGTGATCTCAGGGCACAGGGATGCTCTTGTCTTCTATCCTCTCTGGATCACGGATTTTACGTCCGAAGGCAGGACTTTCCAGGCAGTTGTAGACGGCAGGTCAGGACGCATACTCCGCGGCAGATTTCCTGATACAAAAAAGGACAAGAAGTACCTCTCTTTTGCTGCTGCCGTTTTCTGGGTCGGATTTCTCCCCGTCATCCTTGACGGGATATTCAGCGGGAAGCTCCAGTACGCTGCAACGGACGGAGTGCGGAGCTGCAATACAGCGCTGATCATAGGAATTGCCGCCCTTGCCTGGGGAACCTACAGGTTCCTTAAAATGCTTCAGGACCTGCAGGGGAAAGGGAGTGACAGTATTGTCTGATCCGGGTGGACACCCTCTAGTGACCCTGCTGAGATGCCCCGAGTGCGGGACAGATCTCTCCGGGCTTGCGACCGACAAGATATTCCTGTGCACTTCCTGCGGCAGATGCTGGGTAGTCGGAGAAGAATTCAGGAGAATGGACATTGCTTTTTCAAATACTGATCCATCCGATTCCATTTTATTTATGCCATTCTGGAAAGTACAGGCAGATGTGCGGATACTGAACAGGCTGTCCAGGGAGGCGTCTTCGGCAAGTGTGGTAGAGGGACCGCGCGAATTCGACGGCAGCGACAGGATGCTCCGGGAGAGTTCCGGTTCGCTGTCGGATGTGACTTACGTCTTTCCTGCATTTGCGACCAGTCTCGTTCTGAGTACCGGTGTCGGGCTGAACAGGGCAGCCCTTATCGAGACCCCCGTTCAGAGTGGCTCCATCCCCCCACTTATCGGAGGTTCGGTGGGCACCGAAGATACTGCACCTCTAGCCAGGGGAGTTGCCATAGGGATGGAGGTTTCGCGGAGTGATCATCTTGCATCCGTTGACCTGGAACTGACCGTTCACAACACATCTATCCTGGCAATAGGTTGTCTTCCAGTGAAGGGCTATCTTGCAATTGCCGAGGGTCCGTCCGCGAAAATACCCTTTGCTGCAATAACCGATTGGGAGAGGATATCCGCCTGGCACGGGATCAAATGAATACCCGGCGGGAAAGGGGCTGTGCAGGGGGCCCTCAACAGTGCCATCTGTCTGCTTGACCAGAGGCGTTTTCGCTCCTAATGTTGGCTGTGCAGAGAATGTTACCGACCAATATCGAACAGGGGAATCATGTCAGGACACAATAAGTGGAGCAGTATCAAGCACAAGAAGGGCAAGGCGGACGCAGCTCGCGGAAGGCTGTTCAGCAGGCTCGTAAAGGAGATAACCGTCGCCGCAAGAGAGGGCGGGGGAAGCCCTGATTCCAATGCCAGGCTTCGTGTAGCTCTGGAGACCGCCAAGTCTCATAACATGCCCTCCGAGAATGTGGAACGGGCGATCAAGCGCGGCACGGGTGAACTTGAAGGGGTCTCGTACGATGAGATAGTCTACGAGGTATACGGCCCCGGGGGAGTCGCTATTCTGATAGAGGTCCTTACCGACAATAAGAACAGGGCAGCGGCCGAAATAAGGCACCTGCTCTCCAAACATGGCGGACATCTCGGTTCCAGAAACAGTGTGGCCTATCTCTTCAATCGTATCGGCCAGATCACGGTTGACGGAAGCAGATTCACGGAGGATCAGGTGCTCGAAGCCGGACTGGAAACTGGCCTTGAGGACGTGCAGACCACGGAGGACATCATAGTTGCGACCACAGGCGCTACCGAAGTATTCGAGGTCAGGGATGCGCTGATCGGGATGAACATCGAAGTCGAGAGTGCCGAAATCACGAAGACACCAGATAACTGGATAGCTCTCTCCCCCAGGGAGTCCGAGAAGACGATGGAGCTCCTCGAGATACTGGAGGAGCATGATGATGTTCAGGCCGTGTATACCAATTTCGAGATGTCGGACGGTTAGTGACCTGCGAATCCGAGGGAATCTACCTGGGTATCGACCCGGGTCTCGGGACCACAGGCTATGGTGTACTGGAGTGCCATTCCGGGAAGATAGAGGTTCTGGATGCGGGTATTATCTGTTCCTCCGTAAAGGATCCCCTTCCCGCAAGGCTGAATGAGCTCTACAGCAGACTATCTGAGGTGATAGCTGAGTTTTCCCCGATCGTGATGGGACTGGAGGAAGTTTTCTCACACTACAGACACCCCGCAACTGCGATCAAGATGGCTCATGCCAGGGGTGTACTGTGCCTTGCCTGTGAAAGGTACGATGTGAAGCTCGTCTCGCTTCCGGCTACAGTCGTGAAGAAACTGATCACAGGCAATGGGCGTGCAGGCAAGGAGCAGGTCAGTGGGATGGTCAGACACCTTCTCGGGATACAGGAGCCAATTTCTCCTGACGATGTAAGCGACGCGCTGGCTATCGCCATCGCGGTATATGAAAGTGAAAGACATGCTGGACAGCATCAGAGGAACCGTAGAAGCAGTCGATGAGAGCACAGTCCTCCTCAGGACCGGCCCCATTGTCCTCAAACTCCTTGCTCCCGGTTATTTCGCTGTGGGTATCTCACCCGGGCAGATCCTCGATATACCCGTCTACCTCCACCTTCAGATGGAGGGGAATCGCATTGTTCCCATAATCGTTGCCTTCCCGGATCGCAGGGACAGGGAGTTCTTCGAGCGGTTCATTTCAGTGTCGGGTGTCGGTGTACGTGCTGCGGTGAAAGCCCTGGCCAGACCTCCAAGCGAGATCGCAGCTGCAATTGCAGGGGAGGATCACGGCTATCTGACGACTCTCCCGGGGATCGGCAATAAGAGAGCCAGGGAGATCGTCGCAAGACTTCAGGATCAGATGGAGAAGACCTACGGTCCAGCTGCTGCCGGACTCGGCGGCCCTTCAGATGAAGCCAGAGCTGTACTCCGGCAGCTGGGTATGACCTCAGGTGAGATTGATGCGCTGCTGAAGGACGCCATGAAGGATCTCGGACCTGCCGCAGAGCCCTCGGAGATCGTTCGGCAGGCAATGAGGATAAGGAGCCGCAGGTGAGCAGGGAATCGGTGGTCTCCAGGGAGTACCAGAACGGCGATGAGACTGTACTTACCTCTCTCAGACCGAAAAATCTGGAGGAGTATGTCGGGCAGGCTAGCGTTGTGCAGAACCTCTCGATCGCCATCAAGGCGGCAATCGGCAGGAATGAGCCGCTAGACCATATACTCTTCCACGGCCCTCCCGGACTGGGAAAGACAACACTGGCGCACGTTGTTGCCAGCGAGATGAGTGCGAACATCGTGTCCACTTCAGGACCTGCGCTCGAGAGAGCCGCCGACCTCATTGGCATCCTCACCAATCTCAAGCGGGGGGATATTCTCTTCATCGATGAAATGCACCGGCTCCCGAGGGTGGTAGAGGAGTACCTCTATCCGGCGATGGAAGATTATTACATTGATTTTGTACTTGACCCCGGCCCTCACGCCAGAACAGTGAAGCTCGACCTGGCTGAGTTCACTCTCATTGGCGCTACTACAAGGGCCGGTCTGATCACGGGACCACTCCGGGACAGATTTGGCCTTTCCCTTCACCTGCAGTTCTACGATCCCGCGGAACTCTCCACCATTATCAGACGCTCCGCCGGGATACTGACCATCGATATCACATCTGGCGGGGCGGAGACCATCGCCCTCAGATCCCGCGGTACACCCAGGATATCGAACAGGCTTCTGAAGAGAGTGCGTGATTTCGCCCAGGTAGAGGAGAGAACAGTCATCGATGAGGACACTGCGGTGGAGGCCATGGACATTCACGGGGTGGACGAGCTTGGTCTCGACGCTCTGGACCGTCGATATCTAATGGTCATCATCAGTCAGTATGCCGGAGGACCTGTCGGCGTTGCCGCACTCGCCGCGACCCTCAATGAGGAGCAGGATACACTTATCGATGTTGTGGAGCCCTTCCTCCTCTCGGCGGGATTCCTCAACAGGACCAGCAGGGGGAGAGAGGCCACAATGATGGCCTGCAGACATCTCGGACTTGCCGGGTCAGCCCAGACGGAGCTTCCGCTCTGAGCGGGGAACGACTCCTGCTGCATGTTTGCTGCGCTCCCTGCATGACCGTTGTTCAGCAGGGGTTCCGGAATGACGGGTTCGAGGTCACTGCTTTCTTTCGAAATCCGAATATCCATCCATGGAAAGAATTGTGCAGGAGACTGGAGGCTGTCGAGGAGTATTCAACGGAACTCGGCCTACCTCTCGAAGTTGATCCCAGTTACCCCATCGAGGATTATCTTACCATGCTGCTTTCCGCCGAGGACAGATGCAGAGCGTGTTTCGATGAGAGACTCTCCGCCACTGCCGGGAAAGCAGCGGAGATGGGCATTGGTCTGTTCAGCACTACACTGTCAGTCAGCCCGTATCAGGATCAGGAAGCGATCATCAAGGCTGGAGAGACCGCAGGGACTGAGTATGGTGTGAAATTTGTCTACAGAGACTTCAGATCCCTCTACCGTGAGTCGATACGGATATCCAGAGAAGCAGGGATGTATCGTCAGCCTTACTGCGGTTGCATCTTCAGCGAACGCGACAGGTACCTCAAGGGGACATGCACCTAATTACACGTAATTAGGCTGCGTATCCCCGTTGTCCCCCTGCGGCTATGGTGCCGTCAGATTATCCGGATTCACTGTCGTCGCGCGTTCGCAGTACCTGCATCTGTAGGTGACCGTATCCGCATCATCCAGGTTAAAGTGTCTCCTTGCCCCGAGCTTGTTCGTGGCGCAGTTCGGGTTGGGGCAGGAGAGAACATCGAGGACCTCGTTCGGTAGTGAATTCTTCCTCTTCTCGAAGACGGTCCCATCCTTGATGATGTTTATGGTGGCCTCGGGTGCGATCAGGGCTATCATGTCGGTCTCGTAGGGAGAGAGCTCCCTGTTCTCAACCTTGACCACATCCTTGCCGCCGGGATGTCTGAGGGAGCGGAATCCGATGCCGATTGTCATTATCCCGTCACCACCCAGTCCGAGTATCCTGACGACCTTAAGGGCAAGCGGTGTGGGAATATGGTCGATCACGGTGCCGTTCTCTATGGCATAGACCTTGTATGCTCTATCCATTATTCCAGACCTCCAGTAACCAGGCCGAGAAGCGCTCTTCGCGTTGGTATCCCGTTGTGTGCCTGCACGAAATAGAGTGCATTGGGAAGTGGATCGACTTCCACACTGATCTCATCCACCCTCGGGAGGGGATGCATTATCCGAACATCTGCTCCGAGAGTTTCGATGGTGCCTTTATCGACCATGTAGCTGTGAGCCACACTTTTATACTCCTGCGGATCTCCGAAACGCTCCTTCTGTATCCTGGTGACATAGAGGAAATCCAGATCCAGATCTGCAGCGTCCTCGGGTTCAGCCAGTTTACGGAAACTGATGCCATCATCTTCGAGTTCTTTCAGGATGTGGGGGGGCATCTCTAGGGAGGGGGGGGAGATGAACGTCAGGTCCGCGCCGAACATAGCGAGTGCATGTGTCAGTGAATGTACAGTTCTTCCGTACTTGAGGTCACCCATCATGCCGACCTTCAGGTTCTCAAGTCTTCCGATGCTCTCGTACATCGTGAACAGGTCGAGGAAGGTCTGGGTAGGATGCTGGTTAGCGCCGTCACCAGCGTTGATGACCGGAATTCCAGCTACCTCGGAGGCCAGTCTTGCCGCTCCCTCGACAGGATGCCTGATCACCAGTACATCCGCATAACCCGCGACTACGATGACCGAGTCAGAGAAGGTCTCACCCTTGCTCTGTGATGTGGCAGCGGGAGTGGCAAATCCGAAAGTACTGCCGCCGCTCTTCAGAACAGCTGACTCAAATGAGAGCCTTGTTCTTGTGGAGGGCTCGTAGAAGAGCGCAGCAACCGTCCTGCCTTTGAGAAAGGGACCCGGATCGTCAGACTTTACCCTCCCCGTCGTCTCAACGATCTTCCACAGATCGTCCGTTGACATGTCCCTGATGGACAGAATGCTCCTGTCCCTGAATGAAACCATCTGCACAGTCCCTTCCATCACTTCATTGTCTTGCGATGTAGTCAAGTTCAGCGTTTTTAATCATGGTGAACATAGCCTCAGCAGAAACAGCATGAACCAGCCGCTCTGCCATATCCCTTTTTTTTAGAATACCTGCAAGTCGTGCTAAAGTATGCAGATGCATGATGGGATCGGAGAAAAGCAGCAGGAAGTAGATTGAGGTCAATCTGCCGAACGGAGCACCGAAAGGAAGGGGTCTTGAAGTCCTGACCATGAGCAGCAGATCTCGTTCGAGCCATAAGCCGGATACACCCTGGGGGTGTGGAAAGGCTATCCTGTCCAGAATAGCCGTAGAACCGGAATTCTCTCTGTCCTCAAGAAGTTCGAGAAGGATCTTCTCATCGTATACGGCCCCTGACTCGCATGCCAGTCTGGCCAGATGCCGGAGGAGAGAGGGCTTCGTATTTGCAGGTATCCCCTCGAAGACCCCTCCATCAGAGAGGGCATTGCATACAAACGGAGTCGCTGGATCAAGACCGTAATCCCCGGAAGCCGTTTTGTCCATCGTCCTCAGACGATCTGCAGCCTTACTTCCAACCATTCCTTCGACGATCCTCAGGATATCTCTCGCCAGATATACCGGCTTTCCGGAGACAAGCCGGCTTTGCAGCCCATTCTTCCGAAGGAACCGTTCAGCCCTGTCAATACTCATCCCAAGAATCCTGGCTACTTCTTCAGCGGCAAGTATACGGTGCATTCCGCTCTCCAGAATGTGGACCGGCATCATCCTCCTGAGCCTCAGCCCCGGGAACCCGTATGCTACCTGTCCAGATCGAATTGGAACCTGCATGATACGATAATTATATAGTACATGGGTCCTGTCCCTGAAAGGAGAATCATGACCCGTCTTATCGACAGGTTTCTTGAGTATGTGAAGCACGATACAACAGCTGATCCGGATTGCAGTAACTTACCCTCAAGCCAATGCCAGATAGAATTCCTCAGGCTGCTTGAAGGGCAGCTCAGAGTGATCGGTATGGAGGATATCGAGCTTGATCCGGCCGGTACGCTATACGCCACACTTCCTGGAGGTGGCTCAGGAGAGGTCACTCTAGGTCTCCTGGCGCATGTGGACACATCCCCTGACTCTCCAGGAAAGGATGTGAACCCGCTGCTGCATGCTGACTGGAACGGGGAGCCGATCAGACTTCAGGAGGATGTTGTCATTGATCCTGCGGATTCTGTTGATATGGGCAGATATCTGGGAGGAACGATAATCACTTCCGATGGAACCACCCTTCTCGGGGCTGACGATAAAGCTGGTGTAGCTCTGATAATGGAGGTCTGTTCGCTACTTATCGAGGATCCACTGATACCCAGACCTCCGCTCAGGATAGCCTTCACCACCGACGAGGAGGTCGGAAGGGGAGTGGACGGGTTCGATACGGAGAAGTTCCGTGCCGACCTGGCCTATACGGTTGATGGCGGTGAGGTTGGACTTGTCGATACACAGACATTCAATGCCTGGTCGGCAACCTGGAAGATCAGAGGATGCGAAGTACATCCGGGAAGCGCAAAAGGCTCGATGGTCAATGCAGTCAGGATCGCGGCTGACATAATCTCCAATCTCCCGGCAGAGGAAATGCCCGAGAACAGTTCCGGTCTTGAAGGGTACGATTATCCTCTTGCCGTGAAGGCTGTAACTGCTTCAGGTGAAGTACGGATCATCCTTCGCGATTTCACTACGGATGGGATGAAGGCCAGGCTGGTAAGGATGGAGAATCTACACGAATGGCTCAAGACCCGTCATCCCGATGCAGTTATCGAGCTTGAGCTGAAGGAGCAGTACTCCAATCCAGCCTCTATCCTCAAAAAGGATCGCAGAGCTGTTGATTATGCAATTGAAGGAACAGCCAGGGCCGGACTTACGGGGAAGGAGGGTTCCATTCGGGGGGGAACCGACGGGTCGAGACTTTCATTCATGGGAGTGCCCACAGTGAACCTTCCCACAGGGGGCGAGATGTATCATTCAAGAAGGGAATGGATAGCCGTTGAAGGCCTGGAGATATCACTCAGGATTCTCATCGAGACCATCAGGATCTGGGGTGGTGAAAGGTAGGTTGCACGCTCCACGGTCTAGACATATAGTGCAGTCATATTCCGGGGATTAGGATTATCCGAGGGGAGGGATACAATGAGACTTGCCGAGTTGGTAGTAGTCTATCTGTTATTGGTCATTCCCTCTTTTATTCTTGCGCAGCCACCCGAAGTGGTTCCTCCTGTTGAGCCTGATGCCGCAGAGGAGGATTCACTGACTGTTTCACAATTCGATGCAGATGCGGCACTGGATCCTGATGACGGTGTTCTTCCAACGGATACACCGGAGGATACATTCGAAACCGTAACCACTGAGGCTGATGTCTTCGTCATGCCCGAGGATCCTGCAGGTGTCCTTCAGGCACTGTACGAGGCGCTGAAGGCCGGAGACGGCCAGACAGTCCTCATGTTCATCTCCAGCGAGGCACTCGATAATGTCGATATGATGCTCGAAGCTCTGAATGATGAACTCGACAGGGACACCGAGTCTACTATGGCCAGGCTGGCCTCCGCAGGATACTCAGTAACTGCGGATGAGGTCGAGAGCTGGGACCCCGAGGACTACCTTGCCGCTGCTGTGGCAGTACCCCGGATGAAATCCCGGTATGTCATATATGACATGGTTATCGGTGAATACACTGTCGACAATGATGAGGTCGAAGTCCCGCTGATCTTCACTACTTCCGCCGGGGCGGAGTTCCCGTTCGTTTCAGAACTGGTTCTCGAAGATGGCTTCTGGAAGGTCTCCACTTTCATGGGACTGAACAGCCTGCCCTGACTCAGTCTTTATCGATTTCCTTTACTGCACTTGAGGAGACTTCCGGGCAAACGGAGCAGTTCCCGGTCAGCTAACCAGTACAGATATCTTGAAGTGCTCTCCGGCGAGTCTGGCAAGACTCATCTGCCTCTTCCAAACATGCGTTCGACCATTGCGTTCATTATAATCAAAGTGAAATTTTTTATGGATTCGGGCATAACGTACAACGGGAGGGCATAATGGGCAAAAGCTGCGCAACCTGGCAGGGGGGGCTCACGTTCGAGATCGATCAGGACGGGCACCAATTCATAATTGATGGACCAGAGGAATTCGGTGGAAGAGATCTTGGACCCAGACCCAAGAACCTTGTCCTCGCGGCGCTCATCGGCTGTACAGGTATGGATGTCGTGTCAATCCTCGACAAGATGAAAGTCCGTGATTTCGGCCTGAAAGTAACGGCAGAGGGAGAACTCACCGACGAGCATCCACGGACCTTCTCCAGTGTAAAAGTGCTCTACCGTTTTACAGGTATGGACCTGCCTGATTCTAAGATCGAGAAAGCGGTCAAGCTTTCACAGGAGCAGTACTGCGGTGTATCCGCAATACTCTCCCTTTCAGCGGAACTGAGCTACGAGATCATCATAGACGAGATGAATAACTGACCTCTTCACAGGGGTATACCACTGAATTGTTTTCATCTCTGAAGGGTGTACAATGACATTGCGCGTCCTCGTCCTGGACTATTCCTCAGATCGCTCTGAAACCGATTACTTCAGGAAATGGCTGCCCCAGGGGGTTGAATGCACTTCGGTATTTGTCAGTGAAGGCTGCGATGTTCCCTCACCTGTACCTTTCACCCACATCATGCATACCGGCTCCAGTCTCAGTATCTGCAGGGATGCTCCCTTCATTCCCGAGGCCGCATCGCTGGTCAGGGACTGCGTTGAGCTTGGGATCCCGCAGTTCGGGGTCTGCTACGGTCACCAGCTTCTATGCAGGGTTCTTCTCGGTCCCGGAGCTGTAAGGCGGAATCCAGCAGGGCTGGAGGCTGGCTGGCTTGAGATCACACAGACCGGAGAGCCACCTGAGATCCCTGAAGCAGGAAGGAAATTCCGCGTTCTTCAGTCTCATTTCGACGAGGTGGTCGATCTTCCTGAAGGTTCAACTATCGTAATGACTGGAGGTCTTACTAGGATTCAGGGATTCATCAATCGGGCGATGGGACTATTCGGCATTCAGTTCCATCCTGAATTCGACCGAGATGGTGGTAACGCTCTCTTCCTGGAAAGCAGAGAACTATTGGAGAGCAACGGGATAGATGTAGATGCAGCTGTTGCTTCCGGACCGTCCATTGATGCGGGTACAATATTCTTCAGTCACTTCCTGCGGTACTTCAGCAGGAGGATGATGGAAAGCCGTCCTTAAGGAGGTATGTGCACACATGTCAGGCATCGAGAGCCTCGAACCGAGAGATGTATGGCACTGGTTTGGTGTAATATCCAAAATTCCGAGACCTTCCGGTTATGAGAAGCAGATAGCCGATTTCCTGGTGAAATTCGCCTCGGAGAGGGGGCTTGCCTGGAAGCGGGACGGACTTGACAATGTTCTCATATCCAAACCCGGAGCCGGCGATGTGGCTTCTGGTGACCACCTTCTGTTGCAGGCTCACGTAGATATTGTCCCCGAGAAGGCGGATGGCAGTGATCATGATTTTATAGTAGATGGAATCACACCTGTTATCGATGGTGAGTGGGTGACATCACCGCATACCACTCTTGGAGCCGATAACGGAATTGGAGTGGCATTGATGCTGGCAGTGATGGACAATGCCGACGCATCACACCCGCCTCTTGAATGTCTTTTCACTACGGATGAGGAGCGCGGACTCACCGGAGCAGGCGGGATCGATCCGGAGTGGATACTCTCAAGGAGGATGATAAACCTTGATTCCGAGGAAGAGGGCATGTTCTGCATCGGCTGTGCCGGCGGTCTCGACTTCTCCGTAAGTGCACAAGTTGTACGGGAGCAGTCGGAGGATCCTGGATTCCTCCTCGAGATATCGGGTCTTACGGGCGGACATTCTGGAATGGCTATCGGTCTCTCCAGAGGCAATGCCATACGCTTCCTAGGCCGGGCTCTGCAGCCCCTCTGCAGTTTGTATGGATGCCGTATCGTAAAACTGGATGGAGGGAGCAAACGCAACGCCATCCCCAGGAATGCTTCTGCTGTTCTCGCTGTTCCTGCCCATTCGATTGAGCAGGCTTCGGAAGCGATACGGTCGCTTGCAGCCGATCTCAGAGCCGAATACGAGGGAATTGAGGACTCCATAGAGTTCAGTTTCAGGGAGGTTCAGATCACTGAAGCCCCGCTGACGAGTGATAACACGCTGAAGGTCGTGAATCTGCTCCTTGCACTCCCGCATGGAGTGCAGAAGATGAGCGGAGTTGTCCCAGGACTTGTTGAAACTTCCGTGAATATGGCGATTCTCAGCCTGACTGAGGGGCAGATGAGCATCTTCTTCAGCGCCAGGAGTCCGATCTCGAGCGGCAAACACGCGGTGGCTGAGAGAGCCAGAGCGATCTGCGATATGTCGGGCTCTGCATATATCGAGGGGGATGGCTATCCTGGCTGGATGCCCGCCACCGACTCGAAGCTGCTCGCACGGGCAATGGAGGTCTACAGATCGGTATCTGGTGAGGATGCGCTTACTGAATTGATCCATGCGGGTCTCGAGTGCGGGATAATCGGCGACAGGATCGGCGGCATGGATATGATCTCGATGGGTCCGGATATATGGGATGTGCATGTACCCGGCGAGAAGGTGAGCATCTCATCCATGCAGAGATTCAACAGGTTCTTCATGGAGCTGCTGGCAGCACTGGATTAGGGACGGGAGCTGGCCATGACTGATGATCTATTCGATGCGGGAGGACTGAAAGAGCTTTTCGAGGAGGCTTCGTCGGAGCTGTTCCCTCCTATGAAGCCCAAGACATGGGATCCACTCAGTGCTTCTCAGATCGAGCTTCTGGAGAAGAACGGCAACCGGTCCGGCGACTGGTCGAATGTGAGGATCGCCCCCGGTTCGGAGCTGTTCACCGTTGAGGACTGCCGATTCGATGGTGAAGTCAGGCTTGCTCTTATCCCATCGTCCATTGCAGGAGCAACTGGTCCTCATCCTCTTCTCCGTGATTCCATCCTGGAGAATATGGAAGTAGGTCCTGGATGCAGAATAGTCTCAGTCGGTCTTCTAAGTGGTTTCCTGCTAGAATCAGACGTGACCGTCGAGAATTGCGGCAGAGTAACTTATGCGACTGGTACTGCCTGCGGCTGCGGGATACGTCTCGAACTCGGTGTAGAGACTGGGGAGAGGACGGTCAGATCCTTCACACTCCTGCATACGGCTCTTGCGGATATTCTATCAAAGGGGTGCCGATCGGAACTTCTCGGAGTCTACGGGGAATTCCTCAACAGACTTATGGCCAGGCTCACTGCAAGACCGAGAGGGCTTATCAGGAACGGCAGCCTCCTCCGAGGTACTTCACTTATAGAGAACTGCTTCATTGGACCGTTCTGCAGGATTGAGAACGCCACTGCAGTCCGGAACAGTTCCCTGCTCGGGGACAGCGCCCGAGGCAGTTCGGTGACTGATGGGGCGCTGGTCAGGGATTCGATACTCCAGTGGGGCGCGTTGGTGGATTCACTTGCCATTGTCGGGAATTCAGTTGTGGGAGAGCATTCGACAGTCGAGAAGCACGGCAAGCTCAACTCATCATTCCTCGGACCCGACAGCGTCCTTGGAGAGGGTGAGATCACTGCCTGTCTTGCCGGTCCGTTCACTGCCGCCCACCACCAGTCCCTTCTCATCGCAGCGCGGTGGCCGGAAGGGAGGGGTAATGTTGCCTATGGCGCCAATGTGGGAAGCAACCACACTTCCCGGATGCCTGATCAGGAGATCCGTCCAGGTGAGGGAATGTTCTTCGGACTCGGCTGTTCAGTTAAATTTCCATCCGACTTCTCGAATGCCCCTTACAGCATAATAGCCACTGGTGTAACAGCACTTCCCCAGAGAGTGGAAATGCCGTTCTCCCTCATCTGTGAACCATTCGCCAAGGCGGAAGGATATCCCTCCGCTTTCAACCAGATTGTACCTGCCTGGGTTCTCTCCGAGAATCTTTTTGCCGTCCTCCGAAATAGAGCCAAGTATCTGACCAGGGGCAGAGCGAAGATACGCATAGCCTCTTCCGATGTGTTCGGGACCGGCATCCTGAAAATGATGCAGGCCGCCCATGAGAAGCTCACTGCAGCAGGAGGGCGTGAATACTACACAGAAGCGCATATCCCTGGTCTGGGCAAGAATGTCCTGACTGAAGAGCATCGGCAGAAGGCGATCGAGAGCTATACCTTCCATCTGACCTTCAGGGCTCTGATGAAGCTGCTCGAACGCATGGATGCAGGTGAACTGCCTGAGACCCTTCTTACAGATGTGTCTGATGATCCCGACTGGGAATATGCCAGAACCTTCATCCATAAGGGACTTACCGGGAACTCAGTCCCCGAGCTTCTCACCCGTCTGAACGGGATGTGGGATAGAGTGCTCGAGGATGCACTCCGAAGCCGGGCAAAAGATTACGACCGCGGCGGACGCATTATTCCCGACTACAAGGATATGCACGGCTCTGTCGAAGATGACCCTTTCCTGAGTGAGCTTCGCTCAGAAAGGGACAGCATATCCGGCAGGATAACAGGACTCACCAGCCACTGAGCCTTTCCGCAGACTGGTCAGTTGACCTGGAGAGGTTGCATGCAGGTGCATGCTTCCATAGAGGGTAACTCAGGAGGTAGAATGAAACTCTCACTGCTTGTTCTTTCCGTGCTTGCTTTCGTCTCATTCGGTCAGTATTTCGAGATCACGAACGATACGGGTTATGACATCTATTATGTCTACATCAGCTACTCATCTGATGACGAGTGGGGCGGCGACTGGCTCGGCGAGGACATCTTCGCCGACGGCGAGACTTTCATTTTCGATATGGAGGACTACGACTGGGATCTGGAGCTCTTCGACATCCAGCTCGTGGACGTGGATGAGGATACTTACACATTCATGGCTGTGGACGCAGAGGAGTACGGTGCCCCCGACCTTGACGAGAACATCTTCATCGTAACGCTTGACGATCTCGATTAACTTCGGACCTATCTGATCCGTGAGAGGGCGGAGCCTTGGCTCCGCCCTCTCACGATAAGTGCCAGATCCAGAATCACTCCATTCCGATACTCGGGATTGTCAATTGCGATCACTGCCCATTGACCCGCTTGTTGACTTCATTTATTCCATTATTGAACAATCAACGGGAGGATGTCATGAGGAATTCAATCCCTGTAATGCTCATTTGCATGACTGTGTCTCTGGCCAGCGGTTCAATCTAGCTTGAATCCCCCGTATACTGCGCCTCTAAGTGGGGAATGCTTCAGTTACGATGATGGTTCATCTCATTGGCTCACCTGGAAAGGAGTGTATAGAGGTGTCTGGTTCGTTACAGACGACTCCTGCTCACCCGGTATGTTGATCGATAGGGACATAGTGGTCGCCTCACATAATACCGCGATCTTATCTGATCATGACCCGGATTATTGGTTCGAGCAATGCTGGTCGATAGTCAATACTGAGCTTTCCGAAGGTGGATGGCCTTCCCTCCTCGGTGACAACACTCCCAACACGGCCGACCACAGTTTTACAGTGATGATTTCGAAGTCTGGCTGCCCTGGATAAAGACCGGAAGTATAGCGAGTGATTATTTTATCATGTTCTGGGCAGGATTTGGCTCTCTTGAAGCAGAGACCTGGGGTGGCATCAAGGGACTCTACAGATTGTAGCAGAGGGACGTAGCAGAGGGACGTAGGTAAGTTTGTCAAGTTACTGTCTAATTGGCACTTCTATAAGGTCAGTAACTTGACAAACTTACCTACGTCCCTAGCTGTTCTCTCAACTTGACAAACTTACCTACGTCCCTGTCTGGTGCGATTGGGGCGGTTGTGTCTTCTGGAAGCAGGTTTGGAGTGGGAGCGGTTGCTTCCTGACTGCTCACGGGGGCGCCTTGGATTGCGCCCGAAGTTCTTGGGAGCGGGCAGTTGGGAATGCCTGGATTCCTCGCAATGGAAGGAATGCTCAGTCTCCAGCGGGACCTCTCTGCCAAGAAGTCGTTCGATCTCCCTCAGATAAGCTCTGTCCTCGGCACAGCAGAGTGAAACTGCATGACCTCTGGCCCCCGCACGGGCTGTGCGGCCGATGCGGTGAACATAGGTTTCAGCCTCCATCGGAAGGTCGAAGTTGATGACGTGCGTGATGTCATCCACATCCAGTCCGCGAGCAGCAACATCGGTGGCTACCAGGACCCTGTAACGCCCCTTCTTGAATCCATCAAGTGCTTTAGTGCGCATTGTCTGACTCTTGTTGCCGTGTATCGCGGTACTGCGTATGCCGGCTTCCTCAAGTATCTTCACAACCTTGTTGGCGGTATGCTTCATCTGAGTGAAGACAATGGCCTTCCTGACCTCAGGGTCGTGGAGGATAGAGACAAGCAGCTCGTTCTTGTTCTTCTTCCCCACAAAGAGCACCTTCTGGTCGATCGTATCCAGAGTGGGTTTGTCCGGAGCGATGTCCACCCTGACCGGATCACGGACCATTGCATGGGCGAGATTCACCATTTTCTGGGGCATCGTTGCCGAGAAGAACATGGTCTGCCGCTTATTCGGCACCTGTGTGAGAATCCTCTTGATGTCAGGGATGAAGCCCATATCGAGCATTCTGTCTCCCTCATCAAGAATGAATACCTCCAGCTTGTTCAGGTGGACGAATCCCTGCTCCATCAGGTCAAGCAGACGGCCGGGTGTGGCCACGAGAATATCAATTCCCCGTTTCATGGCGCTGACCTGGCGGTTCTGACTGACTCCGCCGAAGATCACGGTGTGAGTGATCCTCAGGTATTTCCCATACGTCTGGATACTGGCTCCGATCTGTGCAGCCAGTTCGCGAGTGGGGGCGAGGATGAGAACCCTCGGAGTTCCCCTCTGTGGCCGAATGTAGGCCTGCGTGAGTCGCTGAAGAAGCGGAAGAACAAAAGCAGCTGTCTTGCCTGTGCCGGTCTGGGCGCAGCCGAGAATATCTCGTCCCTTCAGGAGATGCGGGATGCACTTCTCCTGGATGGGAGTCGGGATGACATAACCCTCAGCGGCAACTGCTCGCTGGATCTCTGTAATGAGAGAGCTGAATACCCCCTGTGGAAGCTGGAACTCGGGGTTCGGTCTGGCAAAGCTGCTTCGATCCTGTTTTTTCTGTTCATTCATCTTCAATTGTATATCCTGGTCTGGATGCTGACAGATATCTTCGCCTTCAGTTCACAAACATGAATTTGAGATAACCGCAATGTTCATTACCATCGAGCGTCCCTGCAATACTGCCGGGAACGGTTCGTAAATTTGATAAGAGGTCTCTGTTCGATCGGCAGGCCAAATGTGCAGCAGAACCGTCACGAGAGAATCTTAACATCAAGAAATATACCGGATTATGACTGAGTGGACAAACTCAGGGATGCTCACACAAACCTGAACAGATAAAGGATGAGGTCGGCATTGACGAATAAGCATGATTGTATATGATAGTTGAGCAATTGTTCAAGTATTCATATAAGATCGGGAGAGAAACTCATGAAATTTATTCAGGCCGTTTGGGAGACGACGCAGGCTCTTGCCCTGCCGCTGTTCTTTGGTCTTGCGGTTGCCGGATTGCTGCATGTATTTGTTAAAAAGGAGCGGATACTCAAACATTTGGGCAAACCCGGGCTGATGAGCAGCATGAAGGCATCACTTGTTGGCGTTCCCCTGCCACTGTGTTCCTGCAGTGTCCTGCCTACTGCACTCGGGTTGCGTAAGGACGGTGCCTCCAGGGGGGCCGTTACCTCTTTCCTGATTAGCACACCTCAGACCGGGGTAGATTCCGTTTTTGTAGCGTGGGGAATTCTCGGTTGGCCTGTCGCTCTCGCAAAGGTGGTCACTGCATTCCTTGCCGGTGTTGTCGGTGGAACTGTCGCAGACGCTGTTGACAGGGGAGAGGAACTTGAGGAGAGCACCGCCCACGGATGTACCGGTTCCGAGAGAGGCTCTGTTGTCGCAAGGGTATGGGACTACGCTGTCGGTACGATCTTCCGGGACATTTACCTCTGGCTGGGAGCAGGCATCATCATCTCAGCTCTGATAGTCACATTTCTGGAGCCCGGTCAGCTTGCGGAGTATCCCATTCTGCAGGGTCCTCTTGGACTTCTGGCTGCGTTAGCTGTTGGCATTCCGCTCTATGTCTGCTCAACTGCGTCAGTGCCTATTGCAGCCGGACTCATCTATGCCGGATTCCCTGTGGGCAGCGCGCTTGTATTCCTTATGGCGGGGCCGGCCACGAATGCGGTAACCATCGGCGCTGTGCGTAAAGCACTTGGTGGCAAGGTATTCCTCATTTATCTCGCTACAGTCGTTGTCTTCAGCCTTGGAGCCGGACTTCTCCTCAACTCACTGGAGGTTTCGACCACCGGAGGTCTTCACGAACACATGGGCGGCTCTCTTCAACGGATATCAGGTGCAGTTGCAGGCATACTGATGGTTCTCGGGATGCTGTGGTTTGCCATTTCCGATCTGAAAGAACGCTGCAGCAACCGTGCAGATCAGGACGAGGGCGATGGGTCACTGCTCCTCTCCGTTGACGGAATGACCTGTCATGGATGCGAGAACACAGTGAAAAGAGTTCTCGAAGGCATTCATGGCGTCCAGAAGGTGATAGTCTCAGCTTCCTCCGGAACTGCCCATATCACTGGTGATGGCCAAGTAACACTGGACAGATCTGCCGCTGAATCCCTTGTTCGGAAAGCAGGTTTCGAGATCAGGGATTCCGAGGGGGGGAGCTGAAATGACATCGAAGCTACCGAATGCCACCGAGACAGTATGTCTGGCAGAGCTATTCCACCAGATGGCTGATCCCACTCGGCTAACACTTCTTCTGTGTCTGCTGGATGGAGAGAAGTGTGTTTGTGATCTATCGGCTGAAGTCGATGTTAGTCTCTCCGCAGTCTCTCATCAGCTCCGCTCCCTGCGGATTGCTGCTCTTGTGAGTGGCAGGAGGGATGGCAGGCATATATTCTACAGCCTTGCTGATGATCACGTGAGGATACTTGTTTCCACAGGTCTGGAGCATATCAGGGAGTAAAATCGATCAGAGAATATCGGAGGTTAGACTTCTGTAGATCCTGAAGCGGAGACTTCCCAGATGTCTTCCACCATACCACCTGGCGACAAGCACAAGTGCTTCCTCTGCACCTACCTTGCGCATGATGTCAAGAATACAGTTTCCGGCACCTCGCTCACCCCCATCGCTCTTGACTTCACTGATCGAACCTCCACTTCCGGTTCGAACGGCCCAGCTCAGGTGTGAGGCATTCTTCAATCCGCATTTACCAGTCAGTTCTTTCACGATACTCGTGGGCATATCGGAAGCTGTGCAGGGAACATAGAAGGCCTGGAAACGGTCGCGGCCTTCGCGAAGCTTCTCACCCTTCCTCGTCCCTTTCGGAAGCATGTTCAGTGACCACCCCGAAAGCTGATGGCCGGCATGAAGGAACCATCCGGATCAATCGTTTCTCTGAGAGATTCCATCCCGGCGAGTTCAGCCTCACTGTACATCATCGCCAGGAATTCAGACTTCAGCCTGCCCAGACCATGCTCGGCGGAAACAGTACCTCCAAGACTGACGGATAGAGCAGCGATCTCCTGCATCGACTTTTCTGCACTTCGCAGCTCATCCGGGGCGGTCGGGATGGCATTTGCATGAAGATGTCCCTGCCCGGCATGACCGAATATCACGAACGGAAGTCCGGCCTTTTCCAGGAGATGCCTGATATCCGTGTAATAGGACTGGAGAAGGGAGGGGGCTACAGCTCCATCGGAGCCGAGTTTGTGTATGTCGGGGTATTGCCGCTTCGATGCAGAAATTGCGTGGTTTACTGCCTCTGGCAGTGCATGTCGGAAATCCCTTATCCGCTTCTGCTCCGGCGGGTCGAATCCACCCCAGACCGTGTCCGGGGCGATGGAGAGATCTTCCATCATTCCGTCAAGCTCCATGAGGACGTCGTCGAGAGCGTTATCATCCATTGCCTCAATACGTAGTATTAGAGCAGAGTCTGCGCCCTTCGGTGGCTCGGGCAGGTCTCCGGGATGCTCCCTTATGAAGGCCATGCATCTATCGTCCATCATCTCCACCGCCCTGACCCTCATTGCCTGCTCGCTTCCTGTGAGCTTTTCGAAGAGCGACCAGAAGGCTTCCCTGCAGGTGGGGAAGACGGCGAGATCAACTGTGTGGGCAGGGCGCGGAGCAGGCTCGATCCAGACTGCGGTTATCAGGCCGAGTGTACCTTCGGAGCCGATGAAGAGGTCTATCAGGTCCATTCCGGGATGGAGCCAGTAGCCGGCAGCATTCTTCGGAGGCTGGATATGTTCCAGGCGCGGGAGGGTGAGCAGGCCGATCTCCGGATGCATGCATGTCATGTCCCCGGCAAACCCGTACTCCCCTCGTTCGAGAAGGAGATTTCTCCCACCAGGCAGGATCAGTTCGAGCTTCCTGACCCAGCGCCTGGTTGCGCCGTAGAGGTAGCTATCCGAACCGGATGCATCCGTAGCGGCCGTTCCTCCGAGAGTCGCTGTCTCTTCAGTGGGATTCGGCGGGTAAAAGCTCCCAGGGATATTATCATTGAGAAAGGATCTGAGTTCATCGATGGTAACACCGGCCTCTGCTCTGACCAGCGGACCCTCGAGAGAAAGACCCTTCATCATGGACGTGGAGATAACTGCTCCACCGTCTGGAAGAGCACCTGCGGCTATTCCCGTGAGCCCCCCGGAGACGGTCAGGGGAAGGCCGGCATTCCTGCAATCAGAAATGTAAGATGCAGCCTCCTCCGGATTTTCAGGCCAGGCGGCATCTTCGCACCATGAGCCGCTGAAATTTGATTCATCCTGCAGTATATCCGCACAGTTCTCCTCTATGCATGCTTTTCCGATAATCCTTCTCATTGATGCTCCTATCTCCGCAAAACAGTCAGGTCCTGTTCTTCGCTCCGGGGTTACCACTGCCGGAACTGGTTGTATAATTCCTACTATACAGGATAGTGGACCCCGGAATCACACTGTTGTGGAGGTGGCCTGACATGGGTGAAACGTTCGCAATGAAGGCGCTGGGCAGAGCAGCCGGGAAATCGGTACGCGAGGGTGAGATCGTTTTTGTGGAACCTGGTGTTGTCCTCACCCACGACAACAGCTCAGCGATCATTGGTAAGTTCGAGTCCACTGTACCAGGTGGAAAAGTGCGATATCCTGATCGTCTGGCAATTGTGTTGGACCACGTCATTCCCGCAGCAACCAGCAAGAACGCAGCAGGCCACGCCAGAACGAGATCCTTCGTAAGAAATCAGGGCATCAGTCATTTCTACGATATCGGTGTGGGAGTATGCCATCAGGTTCTACCGGAGAAGGGGCTTATTGTGCCTGGTTCGGTAGTTGTCGGGAGCGATAGTCACACATGTACTTACGGAGCCTTCAACTGCTTTGCTACCGGTATCGACCGAACAGAGGCAGCCGGTCTATGGATAACCGGCAGGACCTGGTTCAGGGTTCCCGAGACGATCTGTATTAATATCACAGGACATCTCAACTACGGTGTATCCGCCAAGGACCTGATGCTCACCATCATCGGCAAGATCTCGGCCAGCGGCGCCAACTACATGGCGGTCGAGTTCCATGGACCCGCTGTCGGCAGCCTCAGGATCTGCGACAGGATGACCATTGCCAATATGGGTATCGAGATGGGTGCAAAAGTAGCCGTGTTCCCCGGGGACGGCATCATGCACGACTACCTGCAGCTGCGTGGAGTTGACTGCTCCGGAGCCATCTGGAGCGATCATGACGCTATTTTCAGCCAGACCCATTCGTTTGACCTCGAGGAGGTCGCACCGATGATCGCAATGCCGCATCAGGTGGATAATGTCGTGGCGGTTACGGATATCCCTGAAACACCACTGGATCAGGTATTCATCGGAACCTGCACTAATGGAAGACTGGAAGACCTGATTGCAGCTGCCAACATTCTCCGGGGGAAGAAGATCGCGAGCACTCTGCGACTCCTCGTCGGACCCGCCTCTCGAGAGGTTTACTTGGAGGGCATGGAGCTAGGCATCATCCAGGATATGATCGTTGCCGGAGCTACAGTTCTGCCGCCCGGTTGCGGACCCTGTCTGGGAGCGCATCAGGGAGCCCTGGCACCTGGTGAAAAGTGTCTCTCCACAGCAAACAGGAACTTCAAGGGCAGGATGGGCGAGAAGGAGGCCGAGATCTATCTGGCCAGTCCGGAGACCGCGGCGGCCAGTGCGCTCACCGGCAGGATAACCGATCCCAGGGAGGTGATCTGATATGGCGGCCTTCTGCTACAGACAGGATGATATCAACACTGATCTTCTCTTCCCTGGCAAGTACACATATACCTGTGCAACTGGACCAGAGATCAAGGAGCATCTCCTTGAGGATCTTGATCCGGATTTTGCTTCCAGAGTCAAGCCAGGTGATATCATTATAGCTGGAAGCAACTTCGGGTGCGGCTCGAGCAGGGAACAGCCTTCGCTTGGTCTCAAGTATGTAGGACTGAAAGCTGTTCTGGCACGCTCGTTTGCCCGCATATTCTACCGTAGCGCCATCAATCAGGGGCTTCTGCTTGTTCAGAGTCCGGAAGCAGTTGATGCATACGATGATGGGGATAGTGTAGAAATAAGCCCTTCCGCAGGGACTGTAACCGTTGCTGGGAAGGTATTCAGCTTCCCGCCGCTGCCTGCCGAGATGCTCGAGATACTCGAAGCAGGTGGCCTACTTGCTCATATCAGATCCCGAGTCGCTGACGGGGGAGGTTCCGGAGGATGACAAGACTTCTTTGTCTGGTACTTCTGCCGGTTCTCGCAACTGCCGCTTCTGCCAGCGACGGAGTAGCCCTCAATGTGGGACCGATCGTCTCGAACCTGGCCCCGGTTGATTCAGCCTACAGCGACAGATTTCTTACTCCAGGCACCGCGGCTGGACTTGTAGTTGATGTTGATACGCCCGGAGTACTCGGTTTCAGAATTACCGGAGAGTACTTCTGGAAGAACTCCTCCCCGAGTGGCTGGGACGGTGAGATCAGTGCTGTAATGGTCTCTGCGATGCCCTCAGTCACATTTGAGCCCTTGCGTGGTTTTCAGGTCTTTGCCTGCGCAGGAGCAGTCTATATCAGTGGCACTTACAAAGGTACTGATGATTTTGGTGATTATGTTGAAGCTGATGGGAATACGGTTGGTTTCGGCTTCTCTCTCGGTTTTGAGGTACCACTGCTCAGACCTGTTTCGGGCAGGCTGGAGTACAGGCATTCATTTGCCGACCTGAAGACCGATAATGCCCTGATCGACGGCAGTACTTCAATGGTGTATCCAGCCGAAGTAACTGATATGGGCTACTCACAGTTCTGCATCAGCTTTCCTGTCAGTGTTTTCGGTGGCGAGGGATCGATACTCTGACCTTATTGACGATTGGGACGGCTTTGGCTAATTTCCATGGCCGCGGAGCCGGCGTAGCTCAGTTGGCAGAGCAGCGCATTCGTAATGCGCAGGTCAACGGTTCGACCCCGTTCGCCGGCTCCATCTCTCCCCTTTACGGGATGGTTTCATGATAAATTCCCCGATTATCAGCGGATCCGGCATTAGAGGTGTATTCGGATATTCGCTCACGATTGAAGACGTCGTACGCTTCACAAAGGCTTTTGGTTCTCTACTCGGATCAGGACCAGTTGTAGTGGGCAGGGACACCAGGCGGAGCGGTCCAGCTGTACAGGCAGCGGTAGAGGCTGCACTTATGTCTGTAGGGTGCAGCCCCATCGATCTGGGTATCGTTCCGACTCCCACAGTCCAGCTGGAGGCCATGCGGGAGGGCATCCGTGGAGGTATAGCAGTTACTTCCAGCCACAATCCAGGTGAGTGGAATGCGCTCAAGCTCATTGGTCCGGATGGAGTATTTCTGAGGACTGATGCCCGCAGGAGCTTCATGGACCTCCTTAAGAGGGACATCCCCGTAGTTGATTACAGAGGTGTTGGACTCCCCTCCAGCAAACCGGGTTCCATCGAGGATCACGTGAACACGGTTCTGCGGCTCCCATGGAACCTGCCCCAGGGAAGGAGACTCAAGGCTGTCCTCGATGTAACTGGAGGAACAGCAAGAGATTTCGGACCTATGCTCATGGATGCTCTCGGCGTAGATGTTGATGTCATCAACCCGGATATGACCCGGGAGGGTGACTTTCCAAGAGTGGCTGAGCCAACGGTTTCAAGTTTATCCGTACTTTCGGAGAGGGTGGAGGAAGTCGGTGCGGATGTAGGCTTCGCCTTTGATCCTGACGGAGACAGGCTTGCCCTGGTCGATGACAGGGGACGGATCATAGGTGAGGAGTATACTGTTGCGCTGGCAATAGACCATATTCTGGCCGGGAGACCTGGACCCTGTGTGGTTAACCTCTCCACATCAAGGCTTGCGGAGGATGCCGCTGCCAGGTACGGATGTGAAGTATTCAGGAGCCCCGTCGGTGAAGTGAATGTGGTTGAGGAAATGGAAGCCAGGGATGCTCTCACTGGAGGTGAGGGTAATGGAGGCGTTATTGACCGAGCCTGCCATCCTGGAAGGGACAGCGGTGTGGGGATGGCCTGTGTGATCTCCCTTCTGAGGTGCAGGGGAGATATCACGCTATCTCAGTGGGTCGATAGTTATCCAAAGTACTCCATGATCAAGACCAAGAAGAGTATCAGCGTTCCTGTCGAATCTGTCATGAACGGATTTGAGAAGGCATGGGGACCGCCTGATGATAATCGCGATGGACTCTGGTACCGAAGATCTGATGGATGGATACATGTGAGACCCTCGGGGACTGAACCGGTTATCAGGTTCATCGCCGAGAGCTCCGGCATGTCCGGGATTGAAAGAGACCTGGTCGTGTTCAACGAAACGGTGGAGAAGTTATGTGTGGAATAGTAGGCTATGTAGGTGAAAAAGAGGCCAGGGAGATCCTTTTGCAGGGTCTCAGGAGGCTTGAGTACAGAGGATATGATTCTGCGGGTTATGCACTTCAGGGTCCTGACGGACTCATAATGAAGCGCTGCGAGGGCAGAGTCAGTGATCTCGACAGACTCGGCACCGAACTTGATCACAAACCTACTAGCGGGATCGCCCATACCAGGTGGGCTACGCATGGAGTTCCATCAGAGCGGAACGCACATCCTCAGCTGGATCAGACCGGCAGGATCGCGCTTGTACATAATGGTATCATTGAGAACTATCAGATACTCAGAAGAGAGCTTGAGAATGAGGGTGTTACCTTCAGTTCCGAGACCGATACCGAAGTTCTTACGAAGGTCATATCGAGGGAAGTCTCCAACGGCAAGGATCTCTTTCATGCTGTTCGAGATGCTCTCTCCAGAGTTCAGGGAGCCTACGGTATTGCAGTCATATCAGCAGATGAACCCGATTCACTTGTCGCGGCCAGATACGGAAGTCCTCTCGTTGCCGGGATAGGTGACGGTGAGTACTTCGTAGCGAGCGATGTTGCTGCTATTGTCTCATATACGAGGGATGTCATCTATCTCGAAGAAGGCGAGATAATCCAGGTAAATCTCAAGGGAATATCTTCGCACAATGGTCATCCCGCCGTGACCAGGGACAGGATCGAACGAGTGGACTGGGATATAGCCGAGATAGAGAAGGACGGTTATCCCCATTTCATGCTGAAAGAGATCTACAGCCAGCCCGAATCGCTTGCCAATGCCTTCAGGGGGAGGCTGGACCTGAACCAGGGAACGGCCCATCTCGGCGGGCTAGAGATGTCGATAGAGGATATGAGATCGATCGACAGGATAGTCATTACAGCCTGCGGTACATCCTGGCATGCCGGCCTTATCGGCAAATATCTCATTGAGTCACTTGCCAGAATTCCAGTTGAAGTAGAGTACGCCTCCGAATTCAGATACCGGAATCCGGTGCTCACTCCAGGAACGGTCATGATAGTCATCAGTCAGAGCGGAGAGACCGCAGACACCCTTGCAGCCCTGAGGCTTGGCACCGAGCGCGGATGCCGGGCTCTGGGCATAGTCAACGTAGTCGGTTCTTCGATAGCCAGGGAGACTGATGCCGGTGTCTATATTCACGCAGGACCGGAGATTGGTGTTGCCTCCACAAAGGCCTTCACTTCGCAGGTGATGGTGCTCACTCTCATTTCGCTGGCACTTGGACGGGCAAGGAACATCATCGACAGGAAGACCGGTCTTGAGATGGTCAATGAGATCATAGCCACTCCCGACAAGGTGCGAACTATCCTCAGCAACTCAAGCAGGATCGAACAGATAGCAAGGGAATTCACCTACGCCAGGAATTTTCTCTATCTCGGGCGGGGAGTGAACTACCCTGTAGCTCTCGAGGGAGCGCTCAAGCTCAAGGAGATATCCTACATCCATGCAGAGGGCTATCCCGCGGCGGAAATGAAGCATGGCCCTATCGCACTTATCGATGAGATGATGCCTATTGCTGTCATAGCGGTGAAGGGTGCCGCCTACGACAAGATACTCTCAAATATCCAGGAGGTCCGTGCAAGGCAGGGGAGAATTCTTGCGATCGCAACGGAGGGTGACAGCGATATCACTGAAGCAGCTGACTGGGTCATCAGTGTGCCCGAGGCCTCCGACCTGATGGTGCCCATGCTGACAGTTGTCCCGCTTCAACTGCTTTCATATCACGTTGCTGTTGCCAGAGGGTGCGATGTGGACAAACCTCGCAATCTGGCCAAGAGCGTGACGGTTGAGTGAGTGGGATGCTCCTATCTCGGTTTAAGAGTTTTGATCCAGCGATACTCATGAAGTTTTGCAGCAGGGTAGCCAGGAGGACCTGGCTCTTCCTGAGATTCTTCGGTCGGCGTCTGTACAACCGCTGGAATGATGATCATGTATTCTTCTCCGCTGCTGCCATGTCATTCAATATCCTGATCACAATTCTACCACTGGGTCTTCTGATAGTTACTTTCAGCGGTCTGGCCTTCCAGGAGGACAGTGAGCTTCAGCAGGGCCTTCAGGAGTGGATGGAGACAGCGAATCCGCTTATCCCCGAGTCGACCAAAGCTGAGATAGAGGCAACATTGTTCTCCGGCAGCACAGGTATCCCGGGTATCATCGGGTTCCTCTTTCTGCTCTGGCTGGTCAGCAGGCTCTTCGGCACTATCAGGACAGCTTTTGATACAATATTCGAAGTTTCCAAGGGGAGGAACATCGTTCTCGGGAAGCTGTACGATTTTCTCCTGGCTCTCCTGGTTGCCCTGTGTTTCGTTGCGGCGATCATCTTCACCGCAATGGCGAAACTCATAACCGACAGCACTATTGGAGAGATAGTCTCCAATTGGCCGATTATCGGGCATCTGACAGGTGGAGGTGTAGCCGGAATACTCGGTACGACCTTCACGGTTCTGCTCTTCTTCATGCTTTACAAAGCAGCTCCGAACCGGAAAGTCGGGAATCTTCAGGCAAGTGCGGCTACCATCATTGCAACGGTCTTCACCTGGCTTGGTACTCATCTGTACATTCTAACGATCAGTCATCCCGGCTGGGGTATAGTCTACGGCTCACTGGCCAGCGTTATGGCTACTTTCTTCCTTCTGTACTGGGAGTGCGTGATACTGCTCGGTGCGGGTGAAGTAAGTCAGATACTGCACGAATGGCGGAAAGTATCGCGTTCGATGAGAGTGATGACCCCTGTTCAGAGCTGATCAAACACTGAAGCGTATCTCCATTATATCGCCGTCAAGAACGATGTAGTCCTTGCCCTCGATCCTGAGTTCACCCCGCTCGCGTAGCTTGGAAGTATCAGGTGTCTCGATATAGCTTTCAAAGCTGATGACGACTGCTCTGATGAAACCACGCTGCATATCGGAATGAATGACGCCGGCCGCCTCCTGGGCGGTGGCGCCCCTTCTGACCGGCCAGGCCCTGACCTCATCCGAACCCTTGGTGAAGAATACTATCAGATCCAGAGCATTCTGTGCCGCTCTGATCAGCCTTTCCAGGCCGGATCCATCGTAACCCATTGATTCCAGAAATTCACTGCGCTCCTCTTCGGGGATGGCTCCAAGCTCCAGTTCAAAACCCGCATCCAGCGGTATGACGATGGCGCCGTGCTGTTTTGACAGTTCGGCAAGCGTCTCCTCGGGAGTGACCGGCTCCCCCATCCTGTTTGAGACAGCGAGTAGAGGTTTCAGAGAGAGAAGGGCATAGGGTGAGAGGGTTTCCAGTTCTCCTCTGTCAAGTTTCATCTTCCTCAGGGGAGTACCGGATTCAAGCCATTCATAGACCCTCTCCAGGAGGAGAGCTTCTCTCGAACGTCCCGAACCCTCCTTTCGGAGCCTTGCCAACCTCTTGTCCAGAAGGGTCATGTCCGACAGCATCATCTCCGAGTCTGCGCCCGTCAGCTGCTCTCCCAGATTTCCCAGAGCATAGTTGTCCAGCACAAGGCAGAGAACCGCCGAGTTCCTGAGCAGCGCGATATTCTTTGGAGAGAACACCGGGGAGGGGATATCGCTGAAGACCACAGTAGCATGAACTTTCTTCTGCGGATCATGTATCTCTTCGAGAAGATCAAGCCTGTTATCTGGTACTTTGACCGTCAGAGGCTTCGTGGTGTCCGTATCCTCCGCCCCGGCCAATGCTTTCAGGAGGGTCGTTCTACCAGATCCCGGATACCCCATCAACGCTATCTTCATCAGACTCCACTCGGTTCTGGCCGCATAGGCTGCGGCATGATGGTTATTCGGTGAAGACTCTCACTTTGTCACCGTCAGCGCTGTCCACATCAACCTGGAGTTCCCTAAGAGCCTCGATAAGTTCATCACCATCCAATTCAGAGAGCTGGGAGAGATCGAGACCATGACCTGACATTTTATCGGCGACATCTCCTGGAAGGAGTGCCTTGAGTTTGATGCCTGTCTTAATGAGACTCAGCGGGACCCTGACATTGACCTTGTCCCCGGCTGCTGAATCAACCACTACGCGGAGGTACTTGATAGCCTTATTTCTGTTCTCTTCCTGATCAACCGGAAGGTTGGTTTCTTCTACTTGTGATCTTGAACCGAGTTTCTCAAGCAGTGTTTTCGCCTCATCGACACTGATCTTGCCCTCGGAGAGCATCTCCAAGACCTTTTTCTGGGAATTCTCTTCCATTTTCATGTTCCTTTCTGTCCCGGCTCAGATAAAACTGACCCGGACTACATCCTCGCTGTTTCTCACGTTGACTTCCAGCCCGTGCAGGCAAGTAACCACCAGGAACAGCCTCCAGGATTCCTCGAGTATACAAAAAACATTGCTCCTTGCACCTACAAGCCTGCCAATAGAACCTATGATCCAGGCAATGGGCACGAAGGGAGCGATAAGTAGCCAGAAGATGAACCATGGGATGGGCACCATGATCCTCTTGATTTTAAGAATGAGGAACCAGGCCGGCATGTTACAACCTCTCAATCGCTTCGGTCACCGTGATGTCACCACTATCCAGCATGCCTAGGATGACGTTCTCGCCACTATCCGGAGCCTGCATTATCCCATCCAGACGTTTGATGACACCGGCTATCCTCATTCTGGCTGTCGGATAACTGACGCCGAGGATCTCCTGGATCCTCTTGATAGAGCCGAAACTTCTCACAAAGGCGATCATGAGGGCCTGATCGGAGGTGGGGAGTTCCGAAAGGATGGAGAGACTGAAACGGCCCTCGAGCCTCAAGCTACATTCCTGACAGTCACAGACCACCGGTGTCATCGTCTTGCCACATCCCGGGCATCGAACTTCACTTATGTCCATATGCAACCTCCTGAAACTTAAAAGTAACATATAGAAAAGTTAAGATATGTCAACTATTGGCATACATTTTCTTAACAATAATGAAATGTCATATTCCTACTATGGAATTGTTGACTTACCTGCGATCTGTGATTCTATTTCTATAAGGTGGTTACTGACACGACGTTTGGAGGGGCAATGATAAGAACGGTGGCTGTCATCCTTGGAGGGGGGAGAGGCAGCAGGCTTTTCCCGCTCACTCGCGACCGCAGCAAGCCGGCTGTCCCCATAGGCGGCAAGTACAGGCTGATCGATATTCCTATATCCAACTGCATCAATGATGGTATCCGGCGGATTCTTGTTCTTACTCAATACAACAGTGAGAGCCTCAACCGGCACGTTGCGCAGACCTATCGGTTCGACAGGTTCACTCACGGGTTTGTATCGATCATCGCTGCCGAGCAGACGGAAGAGAGCAGGGAATGGTTCCAGGGGACCGCAGATGCTGTTCGACAGAGTCTGAAATATATCGGGAGCCTGTATCCTGACCTTGTTTTCATACTTTCCGGCGATCAGCTCTACCGGATGGATTTTCGGGCTTTTGCAGAACATCACCTTCGGACCGGGGCTCAGATATCGATAGCCACCAAGCCGGTCACTGCGGCAGATGCTCCTGAGTTGGGCATTATGAAGGTCGGTAGTGATGGTATCGTGACTGAGTTCAGGGAGAAACCTTCCCCACTCGAGCTGGATGGGATGATCAGTGAGCAACAGGGAGTCAGCTCCAGCCACCCATTCCTGGGCAGCATGGGTATCTATCTCTTCTCACCCGGTGTCTTATCTGATGTGCTTCACCGAGATGCAGAGCTTACTGATTTCGGAAGAGAGATCATCCCCGACTCCATCTCCAGATACAGAGTCTCTTCCTATCCATTCCAGGGCTACTGGTCGGATATCGGGACCATCAGCTCATTCTTCAAGGCCAATCTTGATATGGCAGCGACTGATCCGGATTTTGATATGTACAGAAGCTTCTCTCCGCTCTACACACGCGCAAGGGCTCTGCCCGGAGCGAGGATAAACCGCTGCAGTATTGAGAGTACCATCATCTGCGATGCATCGGATGTAACTGGAGTGGAATTCAGGAACTGCATTATCGGGCTCAGGGGAAAGGTATCAGCTGGAACGGTAATGGAGGATTGCGTATTCATGGGATCTGATTACTGGGATGGCCACTACCTGGATCCCAGGAACAAGATTGACCATCTTCCACCCCTGGGTATTGGTCGGAACTGCCTCATCAGGAAGGCCATCATCGATAAGAATGCGAGGATCGGAGACAACTGCAGGCTTGTAAATCAGGGTGGTGTACAGGAATACACTTCTGATTTGTATTGTATTAGAGATGGTGTTATAGTTGTCCCCAAGAATACGGTGATCCCGGAGGGTACCGTTATTTGATCGCTGGCGGTTGACGTATACCTTGATAGAGGGTATACATACGACAGTTATGAAGTTCCTAAGTTATGAAGTTTAGGAACTTCAATGATAGCAGCTGACAAATGGCAGCTGCGTAATCTGGTATTAACCAGGAGGGTAACATGAAGCTGACTCTTTGTATCCTTGCAGTTCTTGTCGGGGCTTCTTTCGCTTTTGGTAGCGGATATGGACCTCGTCTTAATGTTCTTGGGCAGGATGCCCGTCTTCTTCTCAACGACTACAACGAGATCTGGGCTTATCCTGGCACGATGGCCAAGTACCAGTTCGGCATCGTCACCTCTGAAAGCAGCAGTGAAAGCGATGCATGGGGACTCGGCTGGTTTGGTGGAGTCATGGAGATAGACGGCGCGACCTGGGGTGGTACTCACAACCATGGTGGCGACCTTCTCGAAGTACTCTACCACGGTGGCAACTTCGGTCTTATCGTCGGCCTTGATTTCTCAAGCAAGGTTCCTGTAGGTGGCGAGGATGCGGAGACGCAGGATGTCTTCAACTTCGACCTTGCCTTCGGTACTGAGTTTGATCTCTTCGGTGACTACACTGACTTCGCCATAGGTGCTGGATACGGCAGTGTCAAGAACGTGCCCACCGACACCGCGGCAACATGGGAAGTTACTGACACTGATCTGATGTTCGGTGCCTCGATGAGGGGTCACACTGACGGTCTTTTCAACCTCTTCCCGATCATGTCCGCCGGCTTCGTTCAGGGTAAGAACGAGTTCAGCAGCGATGATACTACCTACTCTGATACCGAGAGTACCATCAGTGTTGACTTCGGTGCCGGTATGAACAAGATGTTCACTGACAACACTCAGTTTATCGGTGGAGTCTTCATCGGTCTCAGCAACACATCCTACTCCGTAAGTGAGGGTGATGCTCCTGAGAGCGATATGTTTGTTCAGCTCGCACACTTCAAGGTGGGCGTCGATCAGCATCTCCTCAACTGGCTCGTCCTTCGTGCTGGCGCCAATAGCGTCACAAGCTACGATAAGATCGGCGATGCAGACGCTGTTATCAACACAAGCATCAGTAGCCGTTTCGGACTAGGTTTCGAGGTTGGCAACTTCACGCTTAACGCTGACATCAGCCAGAACTTCCTTCACAGCGGACCTTACCTCGTCGGTGGCCAGGCCAACGGCTTCCTCAGCAACATAGCCTGTATCTACGAGTTCTAGATAGCGCTTTAGACAACTTGCGTTTGAGAGAGCGCCGCCTCCATCCGGAGGTGGCGCTCTCCAATTAAGGTGACATGATACTTAATTGCCTTTAAGGGGACACCATCAAACGGAGATATCCCACTTACAGGAATACATACAGCTATTTATTCTCTATTAATTACTGTCATTCTACTGATCTCTGCATTTGCCTGAAGGGGGTTGTATTCAGAGATCTTTTAGCGTAAACTGATTATATGGCAAGATTGGCTAGAGTCGTTCTCCCAGGAGTGCCGCACCATATAGTGCAGCGTGGTGTAAGGGCTATGCGGATCTTTGAGAATGATCAGGATAGGTACTTCTATCTGAAGATACTTCGGAAACATACCGATAAGTACGGTTTGAAAATCGTCACCTGGTGCCTGATGTCGAACCATGTTCACCTTATTGCTATCCCAGAATCATCGAATAGCCTCTCTGCTGCCATGGGGAACGCTCACAGAGCCTACTCTGTAACCTTCAATAAGCGGCATGATACTAAGGGTTTCCTTTTCCAGGGACGCTTCTACTCAACACCGATGGATCAGACTCACTTCTATGCTGCGGTAAGGTATGTTCTTCGAAATCCTGTAAGAGCAGGACTTGTTGTGAATCCTATCGCCTACTTGTGGTCCAGTGCTCTGTACAATTCAGGTTCCATTGCAGAGGATGCACTGGTGAAATCCAATGATCTCCTTGACTGGATAGGTCATTGGGATGAATACCTTTCTGATGATCCGCGGGAGATTAAGGATCTACGGCTCTGCACAAGGACGGGAAGACCCTGTGGTGATAAGGAGTTCATTGAGCGTGCTGAGAATATCAGTGGACGGACATTGAGGAAGAGAAAACCAGGTAGAAAACCATGATGGTGTCCCCTTAAAGGCAATTAAGTATCATGTCACCTTATAGGAGGGAGCCTAACTGGTAGACGGCGGTGGCGACTATGGCTGCGAAGCCTGTAGTATAAACCACTGCAAAGCCTGCCCAACCCCAGGAGCGAGTCTCCCTTCTTATCACGGCTATAGTGGCTATACACGGAACATAGAGCATCGTGAACATGAGCAGAGCGAAGGCGATCACTGGATTCCATCCAGGCTGATGCGCGAGTCTGCTCACGAGCGGTTGGGGATTCTCGTCGTCTATCTCACCGAGTGAGTATGCCGTGCTCAGTGTCGATATTACTATCTCCTTGGCCGCGAATCCCGCGATCAGGGCAACATCCGTTCTCCAGTCAAATCCCATGAGAGGCATTGTTACTTCCTCGAGTGTCCTCCCGATCCTTCCTGCGAATGAGTTGGACAGACTGGCCGCCGGCAGTTCTGAAGGTGAGAGTTCTGCTGCTTCATGCTCAGGAAGTGTTGGGAAGGTCATAAGAACCCAGACTACGACTGAAGCCAGGAGTATCACGGTCCCGGCTTTCTTCAGATAGAGCCAGGTGCGCTCCCATGTATGTATAAGGACAGAGCGCCATGAAGGCATCCGATACGGTGGGAGCTCCATAACGAAGGGAGTTGATTCACCCCGCAGGACCGTCGACCGCAGCAGCTTGGCCGAGAGGAGTGCGAATGTCCATGAGATGACGGTAAGCAGGAATAGCATCAGCCCAGCGTTTGAGGGGAAGAAAGCGGCTATCAGGACGGCATAGACAGGGAGTTTTGCACCGCAGTTCATGAATGGCGCGGTGAGGATAGTGGCGAACCTCTCCCTTGGATTTCGCAAGGTTCTTGTGGCCATAATGCCTGGAACGGCGCATCCGCCCATGATCCCGCCGGAGACGATCAGGGGGACGATCGAATTGCCATGAAGACCGAACTTCCTGAAGATCCGGTCCATCAGGAAGGCTATTCTTGCCATATAGCCGGAATCCTCAAGCAGAGCTATGAAGAAGAACATGAACATTATCAGTGGAACGAAGCCTACTACTCCACCGACTCCGTCGATGACTCCCTGCACCGTTATTGATCTCAGGAAGCCTTCCGGGAGACCATTCCATGCGAGATCGTGCAGCCACTCGAAAAAGCCCTCAACCCACGATATGGGTGTTTCACTGACGGAGAAAGTGAATTGGAAGAGACCGAAGAGAATTCCCGCCATGATCAGCATACCGAGGAATCTGTGTGTAAGGATACGATCGATCCTATCCGATGTGTATGTGCGTCCCGCCTTTGGGAGCTCCATCACTTCCCTGACGATCCCGGCGGCAAAACCGTAGCGGTGATCGGCAATAACCCCTTCCGTCTCGTCATCCATTTCCCTAAGGACTGAATCAGCCAGTTCCTCGGCCAGATCCAGTACTGATTCGGTGTTCTCTCCGCCATGTTCCCTGATCCTGGCGAGAGTGTGCGCATCCTGTTCGAGCAGTTTGAGAGAGAGCCAGCGAGATGGTATAGAAGCGCTGAAGAGTTCAGAATCAGAGACCGCCTTCTCCAGCTTCACAAGCGCCGAATCGCACGCTTCACCATACGTGATCCTGATCGGGTCCCAATTTCGCTTCTCAGTAGCAATTTGATAAGCGGTCTCGATGAGCATTTCTGTGCCTTTGGAGCGATTCCCCACAGTCTCCACCACCGGAACACCAAGAAGCGAACTCAGCTTCTCAGTATCCACGAAGAGCCCCCTGGCCTCGGCAAGATCGACCATATTTAATGCAATGATGACTGGTATACCCAGTTCGAGGATCTGAGCGGTCAGATAGAGATTGCGCTCCATATTCAGTGCATCCACTACATGAATGACAGCGTCCGGATGGCGATCAATGAGGTAGTCCCTCGCGGCGACTTCATCCGGAGAGTATGCTGTCAGGCTGTATGTGCCAGGAAGATCAACTATCCCCATCCTGGCGCCATCGACCTGAGTGTGGCCTTCCTTTATCTCAACAGTGATACCGGGGTAGTTTGCGACATGCTGCCTTGCTCCGGTCATGGCATTGAAAATGGAAGTCTTGCCCGAGTTGGGATTGCCGGCCAGGGCTATCACCGGCGTATTGGAACTCAATTGTCTTCCTCGACCAGGACATGGAAGGCATCCCAGTCTGAAATCGATAGTTCCCTCTCTCCGAGCTTGATCAGGAGCCCCTCACCACTGGTCCGGCTGCCTACAAGGGTCAGTCTTGTCCCGGGGGATATTCCGATATCCATCAGCCTGCTCGGTCGTCCGCCGGCTCCCCTTACCCTGAGGACGATCGCAGATGAACCGGGAGCGATGCTGTCCAGAGTTATTGATCCTGCCTGATCTCCACCATTCATTCCCTGCCTGTAGGAGCAGCCTCTACAGTTGCCGGAACATGCATCTGTTCTGAAGACCATGCGCTCTGAGGCTGAAGCAGGAACGACTCTGATATGCCAGGCTGTTTTCCTGTCGATACCGAATCTGGTTTCATCCCGAGCGACCACAATGGGACCTCCAGAAGAAGAAAGAACATGAAGGAAAGCGCCCGGATTAATACCCATACTCACAAGTCGATTTCCGGAACCATCCTCGGCCGTAAGGGAGACCACTCTAACGCATTCACCTGATGAGGCCATTGTCAGAGGGTAGCCGGGCTCAGGCCCATTAGTCCTGTGTGATCGTCCATGTCGCTTTCGTTCCTTCAAGATCCGATTCCTTCCACGGGCATCGGTCTGACCATGATACAATCGGTCAGGTCCCCATCCAATTCCA
>Ga0190293_1000027_pt1 | contig 53677 bp, 45 predicted proteins | sample 48693001_MG_FD_161671 | JGI IMG/M metagenome (GOLD analysis project Ga0190293, IMG submission 161671) | Hydrothermal vent microbial mat bacterial communities from Southern Trench, Guaymas Basin, Mexico - 4869-30-0-1_MG | ecosystem: Environmental > Aquatic > Marine > Hydrothermal vents >...
GCTTTTCTGCTTGTTAGTTCACAGGGGATTCAATCTTTATCAGAAAAAATCAATGGAAATATCGAAAATTTCTTTAGCAACAAACACCAGATAAAATATTCTATAATCAGGTTTGAAAACAGTTCAAATCTCTCAGATCTTGAACTTCAAAGGTTTTACCATCTAATAATTACTCCGCTTGAAAGATCAGAAAATGCTCAGTTTAGAGATTTTTCAACTGGTTTTAACAATGGTAAGGGTAATTTTGATCTAAACAGAATAAATGAGATAAATCATTTTATTTCAATCAAGTTGATAAGTAGTATGGGCAAACTTGGTGCAGGGATTGTTATCTACAACAGAAATGTTAACAGGATCGTAAGTATAAAATATTATGAGGAGTCAATAAGTAAAGAAGAAGTTGAACTGCTAGGGATAAAGGATCCCGGATTAAGTTCCGGAGAATATTCCAAGGTATATGATATCAGGGTAAATCATAATCTTCTGAATGTCGCTTCTCATAACATTAAAGGGACCGAATATATTTTTTTTCTGTTAAATGACAGAATAGATATTTATACATTAACTGAAAATTCATTATTAAAATTGAAATCAGTTAAAATTGAATGGGGTATGCCATATTTTCCTTCAATTCATAATGAAGGTAATCTTTTTTTGTTTGAGGAAAATGATGATGTTTATCTTATAGCCGGAAGTAATTTTTCCAGGTATTCTTATATTTTTAATCTAAAAGACAACAAACTTAAAAAAATTGCGAAATTTGATTTTTCTGTTGCTGATGTATTTATGATACATGGTGTCAGATATATTGCCGGTTTTAATTTTAGTTTTGGTAAAAATTTTTATAAAGGAAAATTATTTCTTAAGCAATTTAATCTTGTTAATTTCAATGCGGGTGAAACTTTTATAAAGAATCTCCCTGATTTTTATTCTGCTGCTTTTTTTAAGGACAGAGGTGAATTCAGGTCCCTGTTTTTAATTGATCTTAATTATAAAATGAGAATATTTTCAGATACAATAAATGAGACTTCAGGTTCTGATTCAAAGTTTGGTTACACACATGCAATCTCAGAGGATGTTATTGCAATAAGTAGTTATACTGATAAAAATGACAGATTGAAAATGATGAAGATCGACAACGATATAAATACTCCACTTTTTAATAAAGAGATAAAAGGAAAGATTAAACTTATAAAAGAAGGGTTTGTAGAAGAAAAGCACGGATTCTGGGTTATTGTTGAGAAAAGTAACAAAGGTTTTAAGAATTTGAAGTTGCAATTCTGGAGAAAAAATATTGACTAATGTAAAAAGGCTACTTATTGTTATTGTATCGATCTTTTTTGTTTTTGCAATAAAAGTAAGATATGGCGGTCAACTTTCAATATTGCTTAATGAACCTGTTGATTTCAATTATTCCACAACAAACTACTCGGATACGATATTCTATTCATTCATTCATGAAAATTTTTTCTATATGAAAAAGGACGGAACGCTTTTTTCTAATATTTTCAGTAAATTTTCTTATGATAAGAACAAAAACAAACTACATCTGGAAATAAAAAATAATTCCAGTTTCTCTAACGGTTCTCCCATAACAGGCAAAAATATACATTATTCCCTTAAAGTATTCTTTAACAGGGAAAATTATATTGCAAAAAAGATCAGCAGATCAGTAAATAAAATTGAAACAAATAATAATAAGGTTTTTATTACTTTCAACTATGAACTGGATAATATATTTCAGTTATTATCTTCTCCTGAATTGGCTGTTCTTTCTATGAATGAGAATGCATTTTCCGGAATGCTTATCCCTGATGAATGGGAAAGGAAAAAGTATATCAAATTGATCCCAAATATATACTATCCTGGAGGACATACATACCTTGACAGGGTAAACGTTACATTTAACAATAAGAGTTCACCAGATCTGTTCCTGGCAGATCCTGGTTCCAAATTTTCTTCTCATATAGAATTTAAGGGAGGGATTTACCAGAATATATTTCTTACCTTTCCTACCGGTAAAACAGGCAAAAACACAAGAATAGCATTATATTCGTTCATGAAGGTTTTCTTTAATAAATTTGAATTAGAGGATATAAATTCCCTGACATCGGACAAGGAGTCACCCGTATCAATTAAAGTTACTCAATTTTCGATGAGGAAAATAAGGTCAATTCTAAGAAATTCTCAGTTCAAACTATATATCAACTCTTCTTTAAAAAAATATGAAGAAGAACTGACCGAATTCATTAAGAAAAATTATCTCAGGATTTCTCTTGTATTTATAAAAAATACTCAACTAAGAGAATTCACTGAAAGTGGAACTTTAATAAAATTTTATTTGACTGAAAAGCTTTTCACATCGAAAACACCCCATGTGGATAAGATTAAAAAAATTATATTTGAACTTACTTTTTCCAGATTTAGTGAAAAATATCTTCAAATCGTAAACGAACTTGATGAACTTAAATATCTTAAGAACAGTGAATTATTGATGGACAGAATATCGGCTGTTATTGAAATACTGATAAACAGGGAATTCATACTCCCTCTAAAACAAAAACAATTTTCCCTTTATTGTAAGGATAAGTTTAAAAATCTTTTTCTCGATTATTACGGGAGACCGGTATTTGCAAAAATCAGAATGAAATAATTAATTATTTAAATTCTTTAATGATCTTTATATAACTTTCTTTCTTGAGTTCTTCAATTAATATAAGGATTTCTTTTTGTCTTTTCCTTTCATAAAGTATATTCTCAATCTGCTTTTTAACTTTTTTGTATTCCTTTAATTTGGGTTCGGTCCGGTCAACAAGCTGGATTATATACCATCCGGTTTCAGTTTTTATCCAGTCTGAGAACTTGGAGACAGCTAAAATTGTAGCGGCATTTTCCAGTTCTGAATCTAATTCACCTTTTGTATAGGTTCCTAATTCATAGTTGTTAGATTCCCCTTCAAGTTCGGAATATTCCTCTGCAGTTTTAATAAAATCATTTGAAACTTTGAGTTTATCCGTAATTGTTTCACTTTTCGATTTAATTGATTCTTCCGTAAAATAGTGGTCTTTATTAAGAAATATACAATTAAGTTTAAATTTCGAAGGAATAGTGTATTTTTCAATATTTTCCTTATAGTAGGAAATAATTTCTGATGTATCAATTACTATTTTCGAACCAAGTGATTCCTGTATGAATTTTTCCTGCATCAATTGTTCAAGTCTTTGTTTTTTGAAATCTTCATAACTTATTCCCTGAGACTTAAGAGCCTTTAAAAGGTCATCTTTGGTTTCCAATTTATTTCTGGTCATAATTTCTTTAATGACAAGTTCAAGGTATTGGTTCATATCATAATTTTTTTCTTTTGCTTTTGAAATAAGGACCTTTCTACCGATAACAAGATCAAGAAGACCGGTTTTCATTTTGTTAATTTCATCCAGAAGTTCAGCTCCGGAAAACCTGCTCTGCAACTCGATGGTCATTCCATTACTGAAATTATTAAGTTCTGAAAAAGTTATGATCTCATCATTAACTATTGCGTATATTTCTTCGACAGTATCCGCATTTACATTTGAAACAGAGCCCGGAATTAAGAAAAACAGAATTACTATTATTGTCCAATAACGCATATTACTCTCCTTTTAGATCTGAATAACTAAAGAACAGATTTTCATAATATATTTTGATTTTTATACTATTTCTTATGATTTTCATATATCTTGAAAATTCACTTGTCATTTTTTTGTTGAATATTATTTTTTCAATATCTTCACTCACATTTTTTAAATATTTTTGTTTTCCTCTCTGCCTTTTCGCAACTTTGAAAATGTGAAAGCCGAATTGAGACTCTACTACTCTGCTGATCTGATTAACCGGCAGAGAAGATACTACAGATTCCATTTCCTTTGGGAGGTCGCCTTTTTCAAATACTCCCATAAATCCGTTCTTTACAGATTCTTGAGAAATAGATCGCGATCTGGCAATACTTTCAAATCGGGATGGATTATTTAATAACTCACCTCTGACTTTTATAGCTTCTTCACGACTTTTTAATAATATCTGGAAAAGCTCTATTTGTTGTTTCTGTGAGAAATCTTTTCTGTTGAGGTTGTAATATTTCTGAATCTCATATTTTGAAACGCTTACGTTATTATAAATTTTATTGAATAAATACTTTTCGATCCTTAAAAGATCACTAATTGACTTCTTTGTGCTTTCATTAAGGTGAATATCATTTTTACCTGAATATTCAGATATCTCTTTATCTGTAATTGTAATATTTTCATTTATTGATGATCTGAGTATAACTGAATGTTCCATGAATGAATCAAAAAGCCTTGAGGTCAGATTATCATTGTCCAGAACATTTTTCAGATCAGAATATTTTGATCTCAGATAACTTTTAAAATCTGAGTTCAGGAGTTCGTATTCATCAAGTGATGCGATCTTTCTTTTATTAATGATTGATGCTTCACTGTCAGTCTGATTAGTTTCAGATGAGACATTTGAATTGTCCGGAGAATTGCAATAGAAGGCTAATAGAAATAACAGGGTTATTATTATATTGTGTTTAATTCTCATTTATAGTAGTCAGAATTATATAATATATTGGCCTTTGCTGCAAGGAGGAATCCGAGATGATTTTATCCTGGATTAAGGATCTTACGTACAAATGTAAGAAGTGATTTGGCTGCATAAGGCTTGGCAAGGAAGTTTACATCTTCCTGCAACTCCCCACTGCTTACAAGATGATTATCAGTATACCCTGAAGTAAAAAGAATTTTAATGTCTGGGAAAAGTTTCAAAACATTTTCGGAAAGCTCTTTTCCATTCATATCAGGCATTACAAGATCAGTTATTAACATGTCAAATTTTATATTTTTCTGTTTAATATACTCCAGGGCATGTTTTCCATTAATAGATGAATGAACTTCATATCCAAAATCATTTAGAGCGGCAACTGCGAAATCCTTCACATGTTTATCATCCTCCACAAATAATATTTTTTCATTTCCGTAAAGATCGGATTCACCTAATTCCTTCGAATCAGTCTCAGATAATTTTTCATTAGTGGTTGGCCAGAATATTTTAAATGTACTTCCTTCCCCGGGTTCTGAATAAATAAAGATTGAGCTGTTATTCTGTTTAACAATGCCATAAACTGTTGCGAGTCCCATTCCGGTACCTTTTCCTCTTACTTTTGTTGTAAAAAAGGGTTCGAAAATATTCTGTAGTACATCCTCTGTCATTCCAATACCATTATCGCTTACTGAGATAAATATGTGTGGCCCCAGTGTGCTTCCAATATTCTTTTTAATAAATGATTCATCAATGAATTGAATCCCGGTTTCAACAGTGATTAATTTTTCTCCTGCTCTCTGGGTTTTCAGATTGATAGCATCTCTTGCATTTACAAGGAGGTTTATTAATATTTGTTCTATCTGACTCGGATCAGCCTTAATTAAAGGTATATCCTGATTCAGTTTGAAGGTAATTTTAAAATCCTCCTCTATCAGGCTTATTAATGTACTCTCAAGATCTTTAATGACATCATTTATATTGATGATAAGTGGATGAAATATCTGCTTTCTACTGAATGCCATGATCTGGCGAGTTAATTTTTCACCTCTCCTGCCTGCTTTTTTTATCGTTGAAATCTCTTTATATAGAGGGTCTGTTTTTTTTAGCCTCATTAATGCCAGGTCGGAATAACCATTAATGACAGTAAGAATATTGTTAAAGTCATGAGATATACCTCCGGCAAGTGTTCCGACAGATTCCATTTTCTGGGATTGAATCAATTGCAATTCAAGTTCTTTCCTCTCGGTTATATCCTCTTTAATAGCAAGGTAATGAGAAATTTCCCCCAATTCATTCTTTATCGGAGTAATAAATGCAAGCTCCCAATAAAAATCACCATTCTTCTTTTTATTATGGAACTCACCCCGCCACTCTTTCCCATTATTCAGTCTTTCCCATAATTCTTCATAAATCTTCTTTGGTATCTTTCCGGATTTTAGAACGCCCGGATTACTCCCGATTACGTCTTCCAATGAATAACCTGTAGTTTCAACAAATTTACTATTCACATATTCAATATTTGCATTAAGGTCAGTTATCATTACCAGTGCCGGGCTTTGTTCAACAGATTGTGCAAGAATATGAATGCGTTCTTCAACTTGCTTTTTCGTGATCGAAACAGCGATCTGTCCTGATATGAATTCCATAAGTTTAAGATCTGATTTCGAATATGCATTTTGATCGGTATAACTTTGAAGAACAAGGAGGCCAATAATATTAGTATCAACTTTAAGAGGTACGCCCAGCCAAACCTTGCAGGGTGTCCCCACAATACCGATTTTTCCTTCGTCCTCAAGCTTCGTAATATCTTCAGGTCGCAACAGCATGGACCTGTTCTCTTTAATAACAATAGAGCTTATGGTTCCTTCAGCACTGATTTTTTCTAATCTGTCTTTTTCATCTTTTAAATAGGGGAGTGAGATCGTATCAGATTCTTTATCATAAATACCTACAAAGAAATTCGTAGCATCAACAAGTCTATTTAATTCGGAGTGAATTATTTTATAGAATTCATTCATATTTAACGTCGAGTTTACAGAATTGGATATGTTGAATATTATTTCCTGGATTTTCTCTGCTCTTCTTCTTTCTGTTATATCTCTGTTTATACCGCGATAACCCTGAAATTCACCTTTATCATTAAAAAAAGGTGAAGCATTAGTTTCAAAGGTCATATTTTTTTTATGTGAATCTTTAATAATATTTATAAATCCTATAACAGGTTCATTTTTGGAATTATGATCTTCAAAAGGATTTTCTTTAACTTTATTATGTTCTGCATTGAATATACTATTTAAGTTCTCTCCGATAATATCTTCTCTTTTATATCCCAGTATGTCTTCTACATTAGGGCTGAGGTAGCTGAAGTTACCTTTATAGTCAGTTTCCCATATAATGTCATAACTGGATTCCACAAGGGATCTGAACCTCTGACGGCTATCCTTAAGATCAAGTTCTGATTTTTCCTTCTCTATCTTAAGTATTTTTATCCTTTCCGCCAGAGAAAGTGAAATAAGGAAGATAAAGGTTATTGAACCCGTTTGCAAACCGAACTCAACTATATCAAAAGAGGGAAGGAATGATATCTTCTCCAGAAGAAAAAAAATTCCGGTTACAGATAAAACGAAATAAGCAAGTAAATAATAAAACGCATTTGTATTAAGTTTTCTGTTCACTTTAAATAAAGCAATAAATATTGCAAGAAATGCAAATAAAGAAAGAAATTTTATTATCCGGGAAAAAGATCTGCTGCCGGTAATAATTGTTAAGGTTATAAAAATACTCAAAGCAATTATTATGATATTAAAAATTCTATGCCAGAACATACTGTGTTTTTTACAATTTAAGAAAGAGTCGGAGAATTTCAGAAAAAGTATTATTAATATTCCACCTGACAATAGTGCAGAATGGAAGGTAAACCAAAATTTATTGGGCCAGAAATAAATATTGGCGTGGCCTGAAAATGACAAGTAGAACAATAGCAGTCCTGCTATCATCAAACTAAAATAGAGATGAATGAAATCTTTTATCGAAAAAAAGAGGAATAGATTATACCCTGCCATAATAAGTAAAATACCGACAAAAATACCGGTGGTCATTGTTTTCCAGTTACTCAGTCTCATAAATTCTGACATTGACATGATCGAGAGGTTAATTGTTAATGATGCTTTGCCTTTAAATTTCAAGTATATCAAGTTGGTTTTACCTGCAGGGGGAATATATGCAAAGAAAACAAGTTTATTATAAAGATGATCCCTTGATTCTAAAGGGCGCATTGTACCGGTACTTTTTGCTCTGATAATTTTTTTGCTCTCATCCACCTGATAAAGGTCGGCAAAATGTATATTTGCATATTTATTAAGGATCACCCATGGTGTCCCCGTTTTTAAGTTCCTGCTTTTTGATATATTAAACCTGATCCAGATACTGGAATCAGTATACCCGAAATTATTGATAAACATTTGTGAATTAACAAATGATCCATTAAAATCCGGTGCAAGAATATCATCTACTGAAAGATCACCGGATTTATCCTCAAATATCTGAATACTTTTTCCGATCATGATACTTTCATCATCCGTTCCGAGTATTATTTCCGGAATTTTAGTTGAGAAAAGGGAGTACTGAAAGAGAAACAAGATCAATGCGAATAATATTGATTTAGAGAGTATTTTATTCATTTATCAGTAAAGTAAGTTATATATTAAACAAATTTGTAAAAAAAAGGAAATCAGAAAAGGATGTTTCTAAATTTGAAGTAAGCCTTGCAGGATCCTGTTAACCATCAGTGTTTAGCTTATTTTGAAAATAATCTCTGAAAATCTGAGGGATCGGAGCATGGGAGTATATTATTCTTGATTTGTGAACAGGGTGTCTGAAGCTTATTGAGTATGCATGAAGAGCAAGTCTGGGAAAACTGTTCTTTTCCCCATAAAGCTCATCTCCCAGTACAGAATTCCCGAGGGAAGACATATGGACCCTTATCTGATGAGTTCTTCCCGAATGCGGTTCAATAAAAATATAAGTGCTGTTTTGAAATTCGTATCGGGTTCTATAGTGGGTCAGAGCATCCTTTGAGTTGATTGATTCTCCACCAGGATCAATTGTGAACTTCCTTCTGTCTTTAGGGTTGCGTTTAACAGGGGAATTTACAGATCCGTTAATAAACCTCATTTTTCCATTTACAATTGCGCAATAAGTTTTTTTGATTTTTCTTTTCTTAAATTTCTTCTGAAGTTCTGAGAAAGCTATTGCAGATTTTGCAAGTATCAATACTCCGGATGTGCCTTTATCGAGCCTGTGGACAATCCCGGGCCTTTCAGGATCACCGGTGGTTTTAGAATCAGGGTAGTTAAATTGAAAGTAATCTGCAATTGTGGGCACATTAATACCAGCTCCACGGTGTACAGATATCCCTTGAGGTTTGTTAATTATAAGTATATGTTCGTCTTCATATAGTTTTGAAAAAGAAAAACCCTCAAGAGAATATTTTATTGTTTCAGATGGAAAACTTATTTCAACAACACTGCCCTTAATTACATCTTCATTTTTTTTTTTACAAAGGATGCCATTGATCTTCACATGGCCGCCGGATATATATTTTTCAATCCTTGATCTTGAGACTGATTCCAGTGAATCTTTTAAGAAATGGTCAAGCCTGTGAGAAGAATATTCAGCTTTAAATATTCTTTTTTTCATTTATTTCAATTTATTATTGATCCCTTTTATCCAATTCCCTTCTGAATTTAAGATAAAGAAAAACAGAAATAAGAATTCCTGCAATACTGATCAATTGTGGAATTGAAAGACTCAAGAATGGAGATTCCATCCCGCCGAAAACATAACCTCTGTCCGGATCACCTCTGAAATATTCTACAAAGAATCTGATAATGGAATAATTAAATAAGTAAATTGTGAATATTTTACCATCAAAAGTACGATGTTTTTTGTATAAGAAAAGCAATAATATGAAATTCAACAGGTTTAATACTGCTTCCATTAGCTGTGTCGGGAAAAGAAGTTTTCCTATAGGGACTCCAGTTTCCTGTGAAAGCTCAGGGAATACAATGCCAATAGAACATCCATGTGCATCTCTTCCGAAACAACAACCTGCGGAAAAACATCCCATTCTACCGAAAAAATGTCCAAGTGCTAATGCCGGGCCTGCGATATCTCCAATTTTTTTGAAATCCATTTTCTTCTTCCGGATGAACCATACTGCAAAAAGCAGTCCGAAAATCAAGCCTCCGTAAAAAGCACCAGCCTGTGTCAGGAGGTCTTTGATATGTGCAGGGTTTTTTGTGTAATACCCGAATTCCGAAAAAAACAGGTAAATTTTTGCCCCTAGCAATCCGATCAATATAGAAAAGAAAATAAGATCAGATAGATCTTTTGTGTTGATATTGTTCTCTTTCCCCAGTTTGAGTCCGAGCAGCATTGCCGTAAGGACTCCGACAGCAAGTAAAAAACCGTAAGTATGAATTGTTAACGGGCCTATTTTAAATAGAACTGGAAGCATTTTAATTCTCCTTGGGATTCAGAGTAACACATTTATTTCTTAAAACTGATATTAACAAAAGGATAATACCTATTGAAATAAAAGAATCTGCAATATTGAATGTAGGCCAATGGTAACTTTTAATATAAATATCTATGAAATCAACAACATATCCGAGAAGGAATCTGTCAATTATATTCCCTATGGCACCTCCCATTATAAATGAGAGAGAGATTAGTTCAAGTTTGCAGGTTATTGATGTTTTGAAGAAAATATATAATACAGTGATAAGTGCTGCTACAGAAAGTATAGTTATTAAAACAGGAATAATATGGTTCTCACTATTTGAAAAAAGCCCCCAGATCACCCCTGTGTTTCTTATGTAAATGATCTTTGCAAACCCTTTGATGATATTCACCTGTTCGTAGAGGTTGAAATTTGTCCTGATAATAAACTTGGATATCTGATCAGTAATGATAATTGCGAAGATCACTGAAAAATACCATTTTTTTTTAACAAAGTTCAATATCCATCTCCTTTACAACTTCAGAGCATCTGGGGCATAATTCTTCATTGTCATGTACAGGTTTAAACCAGTTCCAGCACCTTGGGCATTTTTCCCCGATATATTTTTTAACAATGACCTTTTCTGATGATCCTGAAGATATCTTAAGTGCGGATACAACTGTGATCTTTTTTAAAAGTTCGGAATCATTACTTATTATTTTGTATATATCCCCGGATAGAGATAATTCCACATCCGCTTCCAGTGAGTCTCCAATGATTTTTTCATTTCGGGCATTCTCGATCTCTTTCAATATATTGTTTCTTAACATTATAAGGGCTTCCCACTTCTCATGACCGGATTCAAAACCTGACTTGTCAATGGCAGGAAAATTCTTCAGATGAATAGAATCTCCTTTATCTTTAAAATCCGGTATATGAGACCAAACCTCTTCACTGGTAAACGATAATATAGGTGCAAGGAAAAGTGCTGTCTCTGAAAGGAGTTTGAATACTACAGTCTGTGCTGCACGTCTTTCCTTCGAGCTTTTGTTATTACAATAAATATTGTCCTTGATTATACTGAGGTAAAAGGAACTAAGTTCGATAACGAAGAAATTTGATATTGAATGATAGATCGTATGAAATTCAAAATTTTTATAAGACTCAAGAATTGTCTCTTTTAATACTTCGAGTTTATAGAGAATATATTGATCAAGTTCACTAAATTCACTATATTCGGTCTTATCAATGTCAGGATTGAAATCTTCCAGGACACCAAGCATGAATTTCCATGTATTTCTTATTTTTCTGTAGCTTTCAGTTACCCGTGAGAGCACTTCGTTGCTAAGCCTTATATCTTCTTTGTAGTTAACCATGGCCACCCAGAGCCTTAATATTTCTGCCCCCTTATCTTTTATTATCTCCTGAGGTGAAATAGTATTCCCTAATGATTTGGACATTGCCTTACCATCTTTGTCAAGAGTCCATCCATGGGTAAGAACCGTTTTGTAGGGTGAACTTTCCTTATAACTTATACCAACAAGCAGTGAGGAGTGGAACCAACCTCTGTATTGATCTCCACCTTCAAGGTAAAGATCAGCAGGGAATTGATGGCCGGGATAGTTTTCAAGTACTCCGAAAGATGAACCTGACTCGAACCAGACATCAAGTATGTCCATCCCTTTTTCAAAATCAGCCGATCCGCATTTATTACAAGTTGTTCCGGAAGGGAGAAATACCGAAATATCATCTTTATACCAGCTGTCGGATCCATTCTTCAGGAAATGATCACGGATTCCTTTAATAATTTCTTTATCTACAAGAGGTTCATTACACTTTTTGCAGAAAAAAACAGGTAAAGGCACTCCCCAATTCCTCTGCCTTGAGATACACCAATCCGGACGGTTCTCAATCATATTTGAGATCCTTTCTTCACCCCATTCAGGGATCCATTTTACTTTTTTTAATTCTTCAAGTGCTTTTGAACGGAGATCCGCATTATCCATTGCAATAAACCATTGCTCCGTAGCTCTGTATATGATCGGTTTTTTACATCTCCAGCAATGGGGATATGAGTGTTCTATATTTTCATCATGTATGAGGTTATTATTATCCTTTAAATCTTCGACAATCGTCTTATTTGAGGCGAATATGTGTTGGCCTGCATATTTACCTGTTGAATCATCAAAAAGCCCTGTAGGGCCGACAGGGGCATAAATTTCAAGGTTATATTCCAATCCTGCCCTATAATCATCTTCTCCATGGCCCGGAGCTGTATGTACACATCCTGTCCCCTGATCCAATTCAACATAATCAGTGGTTATGACAATTGAATCTCTGTTATAGAGAGGGTGAAGTGTATTAAGTCCTTTCAGGACATCACCTTTAAATGTTTTTAATTTTGTGAATTTTTTATTCAGCTTATTGGCGATATTCTCAACTAATTGATCAGCAGCTATATATAATTCGCCATTTGTCTCAAACAGGGTGTACTGATAGTCTTCCTTAACAGCAATTGCAAGATTTGCCGGAATTGTCCATGGTGTTGTTGTCCAAATCAGAATGTGTATTTTTTTTTCAGAATATTCGGTAAGTTCATCAGGCAGTTCCTTGAGCAGGAATTTTACATAGATAGAGGGTGAAGTATGATTGTCATATTCAACTTCTGCTTCTGCCAGAGCTGTATGGCAGGAAGTACACCAATAGACAGGCCTTTTTTTCCTGATTATATTACCCTTTTCAACAAATGACCGGAATGTATCAATAATATATGCTTCATATTGAGGATCAATGGTTTTGTAAGGATTATCCCAGTCACCAAAAATTCCAAGCCGTTTAAATTCTTCTCTTTGAATATCAATATAGTTTTCAGCATAAACTCTGCATTTTTCCCTGATCTCCGGAATAGACATATCTTTCTTTTTCGAACCTAGCTTCTTATCTACTTTGATCTCGATCGGGAGTCCGTGACAATCCCAACCAGGTACATATGGGGCGTTGAAACCCAGCATGGAATTTGTTTTAACAATAAAATCCTTTAAAAGTTTATTTAAAGCATGGCCCAGATGAATATTGCCATTGGCATAAGGGGGACCGTCATGCAAAATGAAAAGTTCACTATCTTTATTTTTCTCAAGAATTTTTCCGTAAATATCTGCTTCCTCCCAGAACTTTAACAATTCTGGTTCTTTGCGGGACAATTGTGCTTTCATGGGAAAATCTGTTTTTGGAAGATTTAATGTATCCTTCCATTTGATCTTTTTTTCGCTTTCCATTTGTTATGCTCTCCAAAAAATTGAAAAAATTTATAGGAAAATATTTTCTACTATTTCTTACTATAAGTCAACACTATAGGATGATCATGGTAGGGAAGTTACTCGAAAATATCCTGAAGAATAAATTGAGAATTTCTCCAGTTCGGAACAACTTTAACGAACAGATCGAGAAAAACTTTCTTGTCAAAATACTCTTCGATATCGACTCTGGAATCTTCTCCTATCTTTTTTATCATTAACCCTTTCTTGCCTATAACGATCTTTCTCTGGGAAGGTTTTTCAACATGAATAGTTGCTCTTACATAGATTATATTTCCACGATCTTTTATCTCATCGGCCTTTACAAATGTGGAATAGGGTAATTCATCTCTTGTTTGGTTAAGTAGTTTTTCCCTGATAAGTTCTGAAATATAGAATTTTTCCGATTGTACCGTGGATTCTTCTTCATCATAGAATTGAATATCACTTTCAGGAAGGTAGCTGAAAATAAGATCTTCGAGAAGATCAATATTTGTTTTTTTTAAAGCGGAGATAGGTACTATCTCTTTCCAGGGATACATATCTTTCATTCTATTCATTTTAACCAGAGCTTTCTCTTTTGCAAGTTTATCAATTTTATTTATTACAAGGAAAACATTCTTTTTGTCATCCAGTAGAGATATGATGAAATTGTCTTCATCTCTGTCTTTGATATCCACGAAATACAGGATCAGATCAGCATCCATTAAAGAGTTGTGAACATCCTTCATCATCTTCTGATTAAGCCTGTATTCAGGTTTATGGATTCCCGGAGAATCAAAAAAAACGATCTGGCCTTTAGGAGTAGTATGTATCCCGAGGATTTGTCTCCTGGTGGTTTGGGGCTTGTCAGAAACAATTGAAACCTTTGTTTCAAGTATTGAGTTGAGGAAAGTGGACTTTCCTGCATTTGTCCTTCCTATTAATGCAACATATCCTGAATTTTTATTTTTTTTCATTGAATATCTTAACCTTTAAAATTCTATTTTTTTCTATCTCTGTAACCTGAAAAACATGGCCATATATAACAATTTTTTCATTCTTTCTTGGAATTTTACCCAATTTGAAACTTACAAGTCCTGAAACTGTCTGAAAGTCCTCATCTTCTTCAATTTCAATCCCGATAACATCTTCAAGTTCATATATGTCTGTATCCCCTTTAACAAGGAAGAAATCACGCTCTTTTACTATCTGCTCAACATCTTCATCATATTCGTCCTGAATTTCTCCGACGATCTCTTCAATGATATCCTCCATTGTGACAACCCCTGAGACTCCTCCGAACTCATCAACAACAACTGCAAACTTTTGTTTTGATCTCTGGAGTTCTTTTAGTAATTCAAGAATTCTCATTGTTTCCGGTATGAAGAATGGATCTCTTAATAATTTTGAAATCTCAAAATCTTTTTTATTCCAGTAATTAAAAATATCCTTGGAAAGAATAATTCCTACTACATTATCCACTCTACCTGAAATAACGGGATACCTTGATTTTTTATACTTTTTAAATATCGACAAGAGTTCTTCTGTTTTACTATCCTTGTCAATATAGATCATATCTACTCTGGGGGTCATGATTCCTTTAACCAGGGTATCACCGAATTCAAGAACACTCTCTATCATTTCCGTATCTTCTTTCTCAATGACACCCTCTTTCCTTCCCTCTTCAATGAAGACTTCAAGTTCTTTTTCACTAAGATCATCGCTTTCAGGTTCTGAGGGGAGTGCCCTTCTTCTCAGGAAAATTGAGAATACAAAATTTGCAGGGGAGAAAAATAATTTTGGAATTTTGTAAAGAGGTATGAATTTCTCAAGTATAAAATCCTTATTGAAAAATGCGATCATATACATCAGGAAATCAAATATAAAAATAAAAAGGAATATCAGGATTGTGATCAGCAATATCTCATTGTCAAATATTCTGATAAGAAGAAAGTATGAAAAAATAAATAGTGATAATTGAAGAAAGAAAGAAAATGACTGCAATGAATTGAGTATCATTTCATAATTATTTACAAGTTCGGCATTAAAATTTTTTTTCTTCCTCCGTTCATCAATAAATCCGGCCAGAGATACTTTAGAAAAACTCCTGAAACTTATTTCGAGCATGTAGAATATAAAAGTAATAACAAACAGAATTGCATAAAGAAGAATCGTCATATGGCAACCCTCAGGGAAAACAAATATTTATAAATTGATCTCTTCAAAATTATCCTCAAATATATCCATAATATAGAAAGTTGGTTTATTTTTAATTCCGGCTGCCTCTCCGGGATTTATTATAACAGTTTTTCCTTCTCTTCTGAAATCAACTTCATGAGTATGTCCAAAGAAAATAAAATCAGGCTCTCCCGAAAGTATAACTTCATGAAGGAGAAACGGTTCATGCATTAAAATAAATGATCTGTTATAAAGTTCGAATTTGTACGGAGGTTTCTTTATTTCACCACCAATAAGATTAAATATCCTTTTTAACTCAATTTTATCACCATCACAATTTCCAAATACTGCAATTACTCCTCCATTAAAATTTTTTAATGTTTCAGCTGATATAGGAGCGACAATATCACCAAGATGAAAAAGGTGAGAACAATTTCTCTCATTTGAAATATAAACAGCTTTTTTTAAATTTTCAATATTGTCATGAGAATCCGACAAAAGTGATATTTTTAACTTTTCCACCTCAGAATTCTATCATAGTGATCTGAATAAAGAAAACACAGAGTCGGTTTTTTTACACAGGTTTATTTGAAAATATAAAGTATCAGGAACATCAATGGCTTTCATTGACTTTTGCGGGGAATCAAGTTATAAATATTTACAATATGTGCGGTGTAATTGGTATATTTGATAATGATGCTGTGATATCCAAATTATATAGTTCCATGCTTACAATTCAGCATAGGGGGCAGGATTCTGCAGGAATTCTCACCTATGACGGGAAATTTCATTTAAAGAAAGGTAACGGCCTTGTCAGTGATATTTTTGACCAGAAAAACATTTCCAGATTAACCGGAAATGTAGGTATCGGACACACCAGATATCCTACTATCGGAGAAGGATCTGTTGAAGATTCCCAGCCATTCTGGGTTAATGCACCTTTTGGAATTGCAGGGGCTCATAATGGAAATGTAACTAATTTTGAAGAATTAAAGATTGACCTTTTCAATAACTCCTTCAGAGTTATAAATTCCAATTCAGATATGGAAGTAATACTAAATGTTTTTGCAGATTATCTGGAAAACATTAAAGTTAAAGAGATCACACCGGAAATAATATTCGGAGCTGTCAGACATATTTATAAAAAAATAAAAGGCAGCTATTCTGTAGTTTTTTATATTGCAGGGAAAGGGATGCTTGGATTCAGGGATCCATACGGACTACGTCCTCTATTGTTCGGAACAAATAAGGACAAATTATTACCCTCATATGCATTTGCTTCTGAAAGTGTATCACTTGATGTTATGGGATTTAATGAAATTGAAGATCTTGAGCCGGGTTCAGCTATTTTTATAGATAACTCAAAGAATGTTTTTAAAAAAAGAATTGTAAAAAAACCTCATCGCCCATGTATATTTGAATATATATATTTTGCCAGGCCCGATTCTTATCTGAACAAGATAAATGTTTATAAATCGAGAGTTGAACTTGGAAGAGCAATAACAAAAAAGATCAAAAATCTGAATTTAGATATTGATGTTGTTGTACCCATACCTGACTCCTCACGGGCAGCGGCGATCGAGATCGCAAGAATTATGAAACTTAAATACAGAGAAGGCCTGGTTAAGAACAGGTATATCGGGCGGACTTTTATCATGCCGGGGAATGATCAGCGTAGAAAATCGATCAGAAATAAATTGAATCCTATATCAGATGTATTCATGGGCAAGAATATCCTTCTGGTAGATGATTCAATTGTGCGTGGGAATACATCACGTTCAATTGTACAGATGGTCCGCAATGCCGGTGCTAAAAGTGTTGTTTTTCTTTCATATTCCTCACCATTAACAAATCCATGTGTATATGGGATTGATATGCAGAGAAAACAGGAATTCATTGCAGTGAACTCAACACCGGAACAAGTTGCAAAAAAGATCGGGGCAGATTTGGTTATATATCAGGATCTTGATGATATGGAAAAAGCAGTCAGACAACAGAACAAGGCAATAAAATCATTTTGTAAAGCCTGTTTTACAGGTATTTATCCAACCGGAGATGTTTCGGAAGATATGCTCAGGAAAATTGAAGAAGAGAGAGATATTTCAAAAAATGATAAAGCGTCAACCAATTGACAATATTTAATGAACCATGTTTCTAAAATGAATGGTAGTTTTACTGATAGCGATATCGTAGAAGTTTTATCAATGATATTAAAATCAGGTCATAAAGAGTGTAAATTAGAATTGACCGTTGATGATCATTCCAAAAAGATCATTATAAAAAATAATAAGATCAATTTTATTTATTCTGATGATCTAAAAGGAAATCTTTTTGAATATTTAAAAAAAAACACGAATTTACAAGAGTCTGACCTTGATAAAGTCAAAGAAACTGCTTTGGAGAATGGATCAAGGTTAGGAAAAGAGCTGATCATGTCCGACTTGATATCCTATGATCAATTGTGGAACTATGTTAATAATCATCAGAAATTACTCCTGAAGAATATTTCCGGATATGTGTCCGGTGAATACAATGTGGATTGGAGTTCAGGTGAGATCTCTGAGAACATAGAATTGAATATTCCAATTGAAAATTTTATATTGGAAAAGATCAGAAATAATGAATTTGCAGATGTAATAAGGGAAAAATTTGAAATTGTAAATGAATTATTTATTAGAAATAAAAATCCCGAATTGCCATCAGATATTCTACCTTTCGAACTACATGTGTTGAGCTTATGTATAAAACTAAAAGATATAAATATGATCCTTAAGGAGAGTGAACTGAAGGAAGAGGATACTCTGAAGTATATCTATTATTTTCACCTTATAGATATTTTGTCCACCGAAAAACCATTAAAGACCGGAGAAGAGCTTAAGGATGATTATCTTTCAATGAATATCTCGTTCAGTTCTTATGAAGAAGCTTTAAAACACTATAATATTAAATTTGAAATGATCTATAAGATAGTATCAAAAGAGATAGGCCCTGTTGCATTATCAATTCTTTCAAATTCAATCGATGATATCCGTGATAATTTACCGGTTTTTTTAAAAGGTGCTGAAATCGATAAAAATGGCAGATTAATTGATAAAAAAATATTAAAAAAAGTATGGTATCACGATTTCGAAAGCCACAGTTCAGAATTTGTCAGAGGGCTTGAGGAATTGTTATATGCACAGATTTTTGCTGTAAAAAAGAATCTCGGGATAGATTATGAGAATCAAATATTGAGATGGCTGAAAGGGACAGGAAATTAGAGATCAAAAAGTATCAGGCTATATTCCTCCTGATGCTTTTTTTGATTTTACTTTTATTTCTATGTATTTAAATATTACCAATGAATAAAATTGTTCAAATTATTGGCCCGACAGGTGTTGGGAAATCCAGTCTTGCAGTTTTTTTATCTGAAAAACTTGACGGTGAAATTATATCTGCCGATTCCGTCCAGATATATAAAGGATTTGATATCGGATCCTCAAAGATCAGGGAAAGTGAGAAAAAAGGAGTTCCGCATCATATGATAGACATACTGGACCCTAATGAACATTTTAACGTTAATAAATTTCTTGAAATGACTGTTGATATTGTAAAGGATATGAATGCCAGAGGGAAACTCCCTGTTGTTTGCGGGGGAACTGCATTATATCTGCGAGCAATGATCCGGGGGATGTTTGAAGAGAATATGGACAAAAGGATTTCAAGAGAACAATTAAAAAAAATTGGAGAAGAAAAAGGGATAGATTATTTGTGGGGCAGATTATCCGGAATTGACAAAGAATATGCTGAAAAGATCGGGCCCCATGATCAGCAGAGGATTATCAGAGGTTTGGAAATTTATTATAACAACAGGGTAATCCCAAGTAATATATCGTCAATAACTACTTCTCTTTTCAGGGATCATGAATTTATCAGAATAGGATTGAAACTTCAAAGACAATTAATGTATGAAAAAATCAATAAAAGGGTTGACGAAATGGTTGATGAGGGGCTTATTGAAGAGGTTGAAGAACTATTGAAAATTCATGGAGCTTCATGCAACCCGATGCTTTCAATAGGGTACAAAGAAATAAGTATGGTGTTGAGAAATGAGATCAAGCTGAACGCAGCTATTAAATTAATTAAACAGCATTCCCGGAATTTTGCTAAAAGGCAGATGACATGGTTTAGAAGTGAAAAAGATATCACATGGTTTGAACCTGATGAAAGTTATGAAATTCTGACCTTTGTGAAACAAAAAATAAATGAATCAAATTGAAAATGTCCTGATAACGGGATTGTTCGATAGGAGTTTTAATGATTTCACTATCAGGGCGATCCTGGATGAAGTAATTTCACTTGTTGAAACTGCAGGAGGAAATTATTCAGGAAACATTATACAAAAAGGGAGATATCCTGACAGAAGTTACTTCATGGGAAAAGGAAAAGTTGAGGAAATTGAAAATTTTATTGATGATAATGATATTGATATGATCGTATCTATGAATCCTTTATCAAGCATACAACAGAGAAACCTGGAGAAAAAACTTAGTATAAAAATTATAGACAGGACAAGGCTTATTCTTGATATTTTTGCTCTCCATGCAAGAACACTTGAAGGAAAACTTCAGGTTGAATTGGCACAACTTCTTTATATGCTTCCGAGGTTGATCGGAAAAGGTATAGAACTATCGAGGTTAGGAGGGGGTATCGGAACCAGGGGCCCGGGTGAGACAAAACTTGAGTCTGATCGTCGGGTAATAAAGAAAAAAATTTCAATAATAAAGAAGAAACTTGGAAAAGTAAGAGGTAACAGAGCAATTCAAAGGAAACACAGGCATCAAAGTCCTGTACCGCTTGTTTCAATTGTAGGATATACTTCCACGGGGAAATCGACACTATTTAATCTTATGACGAATGAAGCAGTATTTGTAACAAAAAAACTTTTCTCTACACTTGACCCGCTTGTGAGGCGTGTGGACCTTAAGGAGAAGGGGAAAGGATATTTTTGTTTAATGTCAGATACTGTTGGGTTTATCAGAGATATGCCGGAAGAACTTTTAACCTCATTTTATGCAACTCTTGAAGAGATCAATGAATCAGATATTATTCTACTGCTTTCGGATATCTCTGATCCAGATAATGAAAAACAGATTTCCGAAGTATCTAAAGTTTTACGTAACATGAATGTTGATGAAGAGAAGATCATCAAAGTCTATAATAAGATCGATAATCTGGATGTTGGGAATGAGATATTGACTAAAAAATATCGATCAGATGATAATTCTGTTTACATATCAGCCAAAATGGAGATAGGGATATCCACATTAAAAAGAATTATTTTTAATAAGTTTTTCAGATCTTATGACAGATTTAAATTTTCACTGAATAAATCTGACTCAAGAGTTAATAGTATTTCAAAGTGGGCAATAGTACTTAACAAATCATATAAAGGTGAAGAAATTAACTTTGACATTTTATGTGACAAGGAAAAAATGGTAAAATTCTCAAATGAAAATAAGGAGATCTGAAATGAAAAGCTATCTCATTGTTGTTCTCATAATTTTATTCGCATTAACAGGCTGTGTCACTACAAAGAAAGTTAAATATGATATTGATATTCCTGAAATTGACACAAAAGGATATAACGATCCTTTCTTTAAAGAGGGGTGGGAAAACCTCAAAACAGGAGAGGTCTCACTTGCATATGAGAAATTCAAGGAGAGTAATTCACAGGATTACAAACTATATAATGCTTTCGGATATGTATATCTTTTAAAAAACAAACTGAATAATGCAGATAGAAATTTCAAAGAGTCGTTAAAGCTTGAGAAAGATAATATACAAGCCGAATATGGCCTTGCAATGATAAGTGAGATAAGAAATGATCATGAAAAAGCATTCCTGATCTATTCAGAGCTTTTATCAAAATATCCGGAGACAGCCTGGATACGGACAAAATATGAATTGATCAAGTCCAGAGAGACTTTAAAACATATGAAGAATGCAGAAGAGAATCTCACTTTGAATGATAATGAAGGTTATATCCGGAGTCTTGAAAAAGCAACAGAATTTTCACCGGAAATTACTGAAATCAAACTAAAGATTGGGGATTATTATTTCCAGGACAATGATTTTGTTAATGCTTCAAAATATTATGAATATGCTCTGGAAAACAGGCCGAATGAAACAGATATCCTGAATAAACTTGCAGAATCATATGAGAATTCAGAAAACCTTGATTCAGCAATTGTTATTTACAAAAAGCTATTGAAGTTAAAACCGGGAGACATCTCAATAACGAACCGGATCAATGATCTTAAAATAAAATTTCATGAAATTGATCTCCCTGTTAAATTTAAAAACATATTTTTTAAAGAAAATATTAATCGTGAGGAACTTGCAGCTCTTATAGGACATTACTTCGGAGATTACATTTTTTATGAAGGCCAGCCTGTAATTCTTACAGATATTAAAAATTCATTTGCAAAAGATCATATTATCAAAGTATGTTCATCAGGTATTATCAAAGGAAATCCGGCCCATGGTTTCGACAGATTTACGATAATAAGCAGATCCTTTTACGCTACCGTTATATCGTCATTACTGGATTTTCTTCAAGAAAAGAGCAATCTTTATCTGAAGTTTACCCCCTCAGCAATAGAGCTGGAACCCTCTGACATTTCTCCGCTACATAGAAATTATAGAAATATAAAATTTCTTCTGAAGACTCAGATCCTGAATCTGGATGAAATGAACAACTTTAATCCTACAAAACGGATATCTCCGTCAGATGTTATGATCTCATTAAGGAAGATCATAAAAAGTATACAGAAATAGCAGTTATGGGAAACTGTATTTCCATGCTTGTTCAAATTTACTTTGACAGGATTAAGTGATATAATTTTTTTCTGTGGAAAAGTTAAATTATATAGTAATAGACGGACTTGTCAGGACTGGAAAAACTGATCTTGCCCGAGTAATTGCTGAAGAATTCAACTCAAAGCTCATCCTTGACGATAAAAAAAATCCTTTTGCCGATGAGTTCTACGCATCTCTTGCAGAAGGCGAAAATGGTTTCGGTTTGAAAAATCAATTGATCTACCTCCTGAACAGATATTCCCAACAAATGGACATGAAACAGAAAGGGCTTTTCTATAAAAGCAGTGTCAGCAATTATCTTTTTTCCAGGGAAGCAATTTATTCTCATGTTGTTCTTAGTGATGATGACATTGAGATTTACAAAAGGATATACGGTATCTTATCTGAAAAAATAACTGTCCCGGATCTTGTTGTTTATCTACAGATATCATTTTCAGAAATGATAAGCAGGATAAAGGCCTCACCGAACAAATTTGAGAGAAATGTTCCTCAGGAGTATTGGAGAGAGCTTTTCGAAGCTTATAATTATTATTTTTTTAATTACAAAGCATCTCCACTACTGGTTGTAAATGTCGAAAAAATAGATCTTAGCAATAAAAAAGATGTTTCAAACCTGATAAATGAAATAAAGAAACATGAAAAAGGGATAAAGTATTATGCTCCCCTCTGATAAAAAAAACTATAATCTGAACAGGAGTTTGCAATGGATGAAATCATTGATGATATCTCAGATAAAATATTTCTTGAGAATCTGAAAACCGAATTTATAATTACTGTAAAGGATAATGTGTCAAAACTTACTGAAATTTTTGAATCCGGGAACTATTCAGAGTTAAGAAGAATAGCTCATGACATAAAAGGTGTTGCCGGAATTTTCGGATTTAACAGAGGGACCGAATTAGCTGCTGATTTACAAAAGTTGGCAGATAATGGAGATAAAATAAAAATAAGAAATTTATTAACAGAATTGATCGGATATTTGAACGAGGAAGTTCTAGAAATAAAGGTGGAGGCATAATGAGCAGGATACTTGGACTTGGTAATGCACTTGTTGATCTTCTAATGATCGTAGAGGATTCCTTTGTAGAATCTCTTTCATTTGAAAAAGGGAGTATGAATCATATAGATATCAATATGGCAAAGGATATACTGAAAAGATCCGAATCAATAAAAAAAGAGAGGGTTACAGGCGGGTCTGTTGCAAACGCGATTAACGGATTATCAAAACTTGGAGTTGATACCGGTTATATCGGGAAGATCGGGGAGGATGAGTTCGGAGATTTTTTCAGGAACGAAATGAAGGATAATGGAATAACTCCTCATCTGTTCATAGGAGAACAGGGGACCGGTACTGCAATATGTATGATCGCTGATGATTCCGAAAGAACTTTTGCAACATATCTGGGAGCAGCAATCGAATTAACTTCAAATGATCTGAGTATAGATCTTTTTAATGGGAATACTCACTTTTTTCTTGAAGGATATTTGGTTCAGAACCATGAATTAGTGACCAGGTCACTTGAGCTTGCAAGAGAAGCAGGGTTAAAAATTGCATTAGATCTATCCAGTTTTAATATAGTTGAGGAGAATATTGATTTCCTGAAAAATTCAGTTAAAGAATATGTTGATATAGTATTTGCAAATGAGGACGAAGCAAGAGTTTTTACCGGAAAAAAATTTCCTGAAGATGCAGTTTCGATTTTATCGGAATTTTGCGGGACAGCTGTAGTGAAAATCGGTTCAAAAGGTTCATTGATCATTGATGAGAACAAGAATGAATATAAAATTGATCCTTATAAAGTCGCCCCGGTTGATACAACAGGGGCAGGAGATTCTTATGCTGCGGGTTTTCTTTATGGACTGAGTAAGGGCCTTTCTCTGGAGAAATGCGGAAAGATAGGATCGTTACTTGCATCAAGGGTCGTTGAGGTTATCGGCGCTAATATTCCTGACAATAAGTGGGAATCTGTCAAAAACGAGATAAAAAAAATAGTATAGAGTATCTAGTACTAGAGAACTTTCTCTAATTCATCCTTAAGCATCGGGACTATTTTAAAAAGATCTCCAATAATTCCATAATCAGCTTTCTTGAAAATAGGAGCTTCAGAATCTTTATTTATTGCAACAATAATCTTCGATGTTTTCATTCCGACAAAATGTTGAATGGCTCCAGAGATACCAATTGCAAAATATAGTTTCGGATTCACAACTTTCCCTGTCTGGCCAACCTGCATATTATACGATGCAAACTCAGAGTCTACTGCAGCTCTGGATGCTCCGACACCTGCGTTCAAAATGGAAGCAAGGTCCTTAAGAATCTGGAAATTTTCTTTTTCCTTCATTCCTCTTCCGCCTGAGACAATAATATCTGCATCCATGATATCTATACTTTTTGATTCGGATTTTTTAACATTTATTACTTTTGATCTTATTTTGTCTGAAATTGTTTTCTCTGTTAGTTCAGGCGAACCTGCATCAAGATCTTCTACAGGAAATACATTTGATCTTAAAGTGATAAGTTTCAATTTGTTTTTGATCTCGATCTCTTTAAGAAGTTTTCCTGAATATACCGGTTTTGTTGCTATACCAGTTCCAAAGTTATAATTTACACAATCGTTAACTAAAGAGCACTCATTGAGTTTTCCCGCAATTCTCGGGAAGATCTCTTTAGCTTTAAAAGAATATGAGCCCATGAAATATTCCATCTCATGTTCTTTTATAATTTCTGCTATAGTCTCCGAGAAAGAGTCGGGATGGAAAACCATGTCATTCCCCTTCACATTGATTATCTTATCAAAACCGTTCAATTCATCCTTGAAATTTTGAAATTCATTTGTAAATATAACACCAAAAATTGTGTTTCCTGATGATTTTGCAAGAGAAACCACTTCCTTAACATTTTTCTGGATTTTTCCTTTCTTTATTTCGATATATATTCCTAAATTTGACATAACGGTCTCCTATAATACCTTTACTTCGTCTTTTAAAATTTTGACAAGTTCTTTTACCATTTCTTCAGGTTCACCTTCGAGAAGTCTTCCCGGTGCTTTTTCAGGCGGAGCAAATAATCTTTTTGTAAAAGTTTTTTTCTCTGTCGAAATGTTTCCAAGATCAGAAAGGGTGATTTTCGTCAACTCGATCTTTTTTGCTTTCATAATGCCCATGAGAGAAGCATATCTGGGAGTGTTTAAAACTTTGGAGGCCGTAACTACACAGGGAGTATTCATTTCGACCGTTTCAATATCTCCATCTTCAATTTCCCTCTCACAGGTAACCTTATCACCTTCAAGTTTGAATGAGATAATATTTGTGGTGATCGGCATATCAAGGTATTCAGCAACAAGAATATGAGTTTGGTTCGAATCGTCATCAATAGCCTGTTTCCCAATAAAAACAAGCCCCGTATCAGATTCTTTTTTAATCGTTTCCGCAAGCATTCTTGCCCGTGTCTCAATATCAAGGTCTTCATTACATTCTATATGAATACCGTTATCCGCTCCCATGGCCAGAGCACTTCGAAGAGCACCCTCAGCTCTTACAGGTCCTAATGTCAGTGCATTTACTACCACATCAGCATCTTTTTCTTTTAACTTTAAAGCTTCCTCAAGCGCATATTCATCATAAGGGCTGATGATCCATTTTATACTTTCTTCATTAATTGAAGTCCCATTTCTTACTGACAACATCGCTTCAGTATCAGGTACCTGTTTTATCAGTACAAATACATTCATTATTACCTCCGGATTTGTTTAAATTTATAACGAAATTACGTCAAAAAGTCAAGGAAGTTGTAGTTGTTTTCCACCTTCTTCAGGGATGAAAAATCATGGATTCATGATATAATTATTAAATGGTTAAAAAGATTGGAATTATTGTCCAGAGATACGGCCTCGAAATAAATGGGGGAGCTGAATATCATGCCCGGCTTATTGCGGAAAAAATGGCAAAGAATATTGAAGTCGAGGTGTTTACATCAACTGCTCTCGACTATCTGACATGGGGGCATCACTATAAAAATGGTAAAGAGATAATAAACGGGATAACGATAAACAGGTTCAGGGTTTCAAGGGAGAGAGATCCGGAAAAGTTCGGCAAATTGCAGAGAAAAGTATTTGAAAACGAGCATACCCTTGATGATGAAAAAGAGTGGCTTTATGAAGAGGGCCCTTATATGCCTGATCTTATAAGTGAACTTGAGAAGAGAGGAGATGAATTTTATAAATATATATTCTTTTCCTACAGATATTATCACTCATATGAAGGGCTGAAGAAATTCGGAAAGAAATCCGTTCTTGTACCGACTGCAGAACATGATGAGGTCATATATATGAGATTATTTAAAGATCTCTTTCATATGCCTTCTGCAATTATTTACAACTCACATGAAGAGAAAGAGGTTATAAATAAAATTTCAGGAAACAGAGATATTCCCGGTGATATAGTGGGCGTGGGTTCGGAAATTCCGGATAAATTCGATCCTGCTTCATTCAGAAAAAAATACGGGATCAATTCCGAATACATTTTATATATAGGAAGGCTCGATGAGAATAAAGGTGTTCCTGAGCTTTTAAGACATTTTATAAGATTTTCTGATGAAAATAAAAGTGATATCAAGCTTGTTCTGGTAGGGAAATCGGTAATAGATATACCTGAACATAAGAATATTGAATATCTGGGATTCATTGAAGATAATGAGAAGTTTGATGCCCTCTCAGGAGCTGAATTTCTTGTAATTCCATCCCAATATGAATCACTCTCTATGGTCACACTTGAAGCTTGGGCAATAGGGATCCCGGTTATTGCAAACGGCAGGACCGATGTACTTAAAGGGCAATGCCAGAGAAGCAATGCAGGACTATGGTATACAAATTATAATCAGTTCAGGGAAGTATTCAATATACTTTTAGACAACAAGGATGTCAGAGAACGGATGGGGGAGAACGGACGAAAATTCTTCAAAGAAAACTACTCCTGGGAAGTCATCGAGAATAAATATATGAAACTCCTTGATATCAAACAATAAATAAAATAATCTATTTTCTTTTGTAGGTTGTTGAGACTTTGGAACTGATTCCGCCGCGGGATGTGAACTCTGCCTCTACGATAAGTTCAACAGGGTCAAGTGAGTCTACAAGGTGTCCTGAGATCATCTTTGTGAGATTTTCATAGAAAATTCCTGCATTTCGGAATTGGAGAAAATAGTATTTTAAAGATTTAAGTTCCACTATTTTATTGTCCGGAAGGTATTTTATCTTTATAGTGCCGAGATCGGGTAAACCTGTTTTAGGACATAATGAAGTGAATTCTGGATTCTCGATCTCAACCCAGGTATCATGTGAATTGTTTTTATAGTCGATAGGATCAAGAACATCAGGAGAGATGAAATCTTCACTCTCTCTTATGTCGATCAGATATTTTGTTATTTTTTCAATTGACATTATCTACCTCATTAAATAGATTATATACAATTACTATTCCTTTTTATCGATTTTATCAACCTTGGCTTCAAAAAGGAAAAACCTTCATCAACAGTTGAAAAATAGGAGAATAGTTCAAGATCCTTCTCTGAGATCACTCCGTTAGCCACAAGTGACTTAAAGTTGATCACTGAATCCCAATATTCTTTGTTAAAAAGGAGTATGGAAAAATTCTCTCTTTCAATTTTTTCGGTTTGAAGCAAGGTAAGCATCTCGAACAATTCGTCAAATGTACCAAATCCACCGGGAAATACAATTATTGCTTTCGCATGGCAGAAGAACCATAGTTTCCTCATGAAAAAATAATGAAATTCAAAGTTGAGCTCTTTTGATATGTACTGATTAGGGAATTGTTCAAACGGGATCTCTATATTAAGCCCTATACTTTTAACTCCTGCTCTATCTGCACCTCTGTTAGCCGCTTCCATTATTCCCGGCCCGCCGCCGGTGCAAACTGTAAAAGGGAGATCTTTTTTCTTAAGGTCCTTTGAGAGGTTGCCAAGTTTAAAAGCCATCTCTTCGGCAGCCCAATAGTTTCCCATGCTTTTTTTATCTTTAGGGTTGGCCCTTGCTGAGCCGAAGAAAACCACTGTATTCCTGATGTTATTTTCTGTGAACCTTTTCGCAGGCTCCAGATATTCAGACAATATCCTCATCGGTCGTGCTTCGTTAGATATAAGGAAATTCAAGTCCTTATATGCAAGTTTCGCTTTCTCTAATTTTTTTTTCACTTCTTCCTTAAAATATTTTACAGATCTTTAAGTTTTTTATAGTATTCGTGCTTTTCTTTTTTATTCTGAATTGCTTTTTTATACAGCCCATCTGCAACTTCGGGGAATTGTCTTTTCAAGACCGTATATCTTCCTTCGTTCATAAGGAAATCCATCATCTCAACAGTCGGATCCTTTGATTCATATATAAATGGATTTTTATCTTCTTTAGTGAGAGTAGGATTGTAGCGATAGAGAGGCCAATATCCTGTTTGAACTGCAAGTTTCTCTTCCTGAACTGTTCTGCTCATATCTATTCCATGTGCGATACATGGTGAATAAGCGATTATCAAAGAAGGTCCATTATAACTCTCAGCTTCAGTAAAAGCCTTGATCGCCTGATTCATATTTGCTCCGATGCTGATAGATGCTACATAAATGTTACCGTAACTCATGCTTAGAAGCCCGAGATCTTTTTTCCCCGTCCTTTTTCCTGCAGCTGCAAATTTTGCAACTGATGCAAATGGAGTTGCTTTTGAAGACTGGCCACCGGTATTTGAATATACCTCAGTGTCCAGTACAAGTACATTTATATTTTTCCCGGAAGCGAGTACATGATCAAGCCCTCCGTATCCTATGTCATAAGCCCATCCATCTCCTCCAAAGCACCAGACAGATTTATCTATGAAATAATCTTTTAATTCAACTATCTTCCTTAAATGTTTTGTTGTCTCAGCAGAACCCGATACGGATTCACTTTCCAGAGCTTCTTTGATAAGTGATGCATTAGCCTGGGCATCTTCCTCGTCTGAATCCCAGAACTCTATCCCTTTTTTCAACAGGTTTTTAAGAGAGTTTGAGATATCCATAGATAATATCTTCTCAACATTCCATTTCAATTGACGTCTGTTTGCATCAACTGCCAGCCTCATTCCAAATCCATACTCTGCATTATCTTCAAAGAGTGAGTTCGCCCATGCAGGCCCTCTACCATCCTTATTCTTTGTATATGGAATAGTAGGGAATGTACCACCGTAAATTGATGAACATCCGGTTGCATTGGCAATTATCATTTTGTGACCAAATAATTGTGTTGCTAATTTCACATATGCAGTCTCTCCACATCCGGCGCATGCACCTGAAAATTCAAAAAGAGGTTTTTTAAATTGAGTCCCCTTTATTGAGGCCAGTTTCACCCCATCAAGAATATTGTCAGGCAGTTCATCGAAAAATATTGCATTTTGAACTTCTCCGAGTTCTCTCTCATCTTCAATTGGGCTGAAAACAAGGGATTTTTCTTTTGAAGGGCAAGTTTCAATACAATTACCGCATCCCGTACAGTCTTCCGTATAGATCTGAATTTTGAATTCCAGGTCCTTCTCATTTTTAGTGGAGGATTTAATAGTATTAAATGATTCAGGTGCATTTTTAAGGTCCTCAGGATCGATCTGTTTAGCTCTGATCGCAGCATGAGGACATACAAACGAACACTGGTTACATTGAATACAATTCTCAGCTATCCATTTAGGTACCATCGGAGCGATACCACGTTTTTCAAGCATTGCAGTTCCGGTGGGGACTTTCCCGTCCAAAGGCATTGCCGATACCGGGATCGAATCACCTTTGAGGTGCATTATTTTTTCTATAACATCTTTTGAAAATCCTGTTTCTTTTTCATCGATCAGCGGTTTCGGGGTATAAAATCTATCAACTTTTGTAATATCCTTAGGATAATCTATCTCATTTAATGCTTCACTGGTATTATCAACTGCAGCCCAGTTCATTTTTACAATACTATCACCTTTGGACTCAAATGATTTTTTTATTGAGTCTTTAATAAGAGCAATAGCTTTGTTCTCCTCAAGCACACCTGATACTTTAAAAAATGCAGCCTGCATAACAGTATTTATCCGGTTACCGAGGCCAACTTCATTAGCGATCTTCAAAGCATCAATATTATAGAACTTCAATTTCTTGCTGATAATTGTTTCCTGCATATCCCTTGTCAAATGATAGAAAACCTCATCATTCGGGAGATTTGAGTTCAGGAGGAATGTCCCGCCATCTTTCATCTCTTTTAAAATATCATATCTTCCAATGTATGCGGGGTTATGCAATGCAATAAAATCAGCCTTTGTAATAAGATAGGTTGAAAGGATCTTGCTCTCGCCGAACCTGAGATATGAAATGGTTATTCCACCTGATTTTTTTGAATCATAGGAGAAGTATCCCTGAGCGTTCATATCTGTATTATCACCGATAATTTTAATCGAATTTTTATTTGCACCAACCGTACCGTCAGATCCCAGGCCCCAGAAAATGCACCTTTTAATATCATCCGGTTCAGTTGTAATAACTTCTCCTGTTTTTATTGATTTATTTGTAACATCATCATCAATTCCAACGGTAAAGCCGTGAAAGCCGTTATTTTTTAAATGTTCAAATACATCTCTTACCATAGATGGTGTGAATTCTTTTGAACTCAGGCCATATCTTCCGCCAATTATGTCGATATCTTTGCCTCTTAAGGCTGTGGCGATATCAAGATAAAGAGGCTCACCGATTGATCCGGGTTCTTTTGTTCTGTCAAGAACGGCAATTCTCTTTACTGTATCCGGGAGAGCTGTTAAAAATGATTCAACTGCAAAAGGCCTGTAAAGCCTTACTTTGATCAATCCTAATTTTTCCCCTTTTGTGTTAAGGTGTTTTATGGTTTCTTCGATCGTATCGCAGGATGAACCCATAGCAATAATTATGTTTTCCGCATCTTCTGCACCGACATAATCGAACAAATTATACTTCCTGCCGGTTTTCTTGTAGATCTCATCCATATATTCTTCAACAATAGCAGGGGTCTTATCATAGTAAGAATTAACAGTTTCTCTTCCCTGGAAGTAAACATCAGGATTCTGAGCTCCGACTTTTAGTACCGGACGATCAGGTGAGAGTGCTCTTTTTCTGAAATTTTCAATGTATTTCATGTCAACCATAGATGAAATAGTGTCATAATCTATCATTTCCACTTTCTGTATTTCATGAGAAGTCCTGAATCCATCGAAGAAACTTACAAATGGTATGGAGGACTTAAGAGTTGATAAATGTGATACTACTGCAAGATCCATAGTTTCCTGAATGTTTGATGCAGCGATCATGGCAAAACCTGTATTTCTAACAGACATAACATCGGAGTGATCTCCAAAGATCGACAATGATTGAGAGGCAAGGGACCTTGCAGACACGTGAAATACGGTTGGGAGCATTTCACCGGCTATTTTGTGCATGTTAGGGATCATCAGAAGCAATCCCTGAGATGCTGTGAAGGTGGTTGTCATAGCCCCGGCAGATAATACACCATGAACAGAACCGGCAGCTCCACCCTCAGACTGCATTTCAACAACATCAAGCTTTTGTCCGAAAATATTTTTCCTTCCGAAAGCAGCCCATTCATCAGCCATTTCTCCCATACCTGATGAAGGCGTTATCGGATATATTGCCGCGACCTCACTAAATGCATATGCTACATGAGTTGCAGCTGTATTCCCATCAATAGTTGCCATTTTTTTTATCATTTCAAACTCCTTGTCATTATTTAATTATGAAGCCAGAAAGAAAAAAAATTATCATACAAGGCTCTTTTAGTCAATAAAAGTTACGTTTAAAAATTAAATAATTAATTACAGATAAGAATCTTTAAATATTTTGACAATATTGATGATTTTAAATAATATCAGGTTATGAAAATATTATTAGAACTTGAAAAAAAATATTCAGAGAAAGTAATGATAATCTTCCCGATTACAGGAAAAAGATCATTGATTGATATAAGAAAAAAATATCCGGGAGCAAAATTGGAACTGAAGGGGAAGAATTTCAAGGGCAGTGAAGGTGAAAAATTAATATGCAGTACTGGTTTACCTGGAAATAATACTCTCATGATGATCGGCGTCGGGAATTCCGGCGATCCGGATAATGTCAGGAAGCTTGCAAGGAATATATTGATTGCCGTAAAGGAATTCAAGCTGAAAAGATCAGCAATTAACCTTGCTCAAAGTGTAGAGTTAAAAGGGGCGGAGATTGTAAATTTTATAGATTATCTTAATTTAAATTCATATTCATTTAACAGGTATATTTCCAAAAAGGATAAATTCATTCCGGAACAGATCACGATCCTGGTTAATGATAAAAACAAATATAGAGGAATATTGAAGGAAAGATCAGGAATATCAGAAGTTATAGACAATGTAAGAGACCTGATAAATGAGATACCGGCAATTATTTCTCCGGAATATATGAAAAAAAAGGCGATTGAGCTTTCAGTAAGAGATAATGTTGATGTTGAAATATTTGAAGATGAAAGATTGATTAAAGAAAAATTGAATGGCCTTATAAGCGTTGGGAGAGGATCTAAACTAAAACCGTTGATGGCAAAGATCAGTTATACTCCTGATAAATTTAAGAAAAAGATAACAATAGTAGGGAAGGGGATCACATATGACTCCGGTGGACTCAATATAAAAACAGGATCGCATATGAGTACAATGAAATCTGACATGTCCGGTTCTGCTGTCGCTCTCGGCATCATCGATCTGATATCACGATTCAAATTACCTGTAAAATTAACTTCATTTCTTCCTCTTGCAGAGAATATGCCCGGGTCAGGATCATATAAACCCGATGATATCATTTTGTTCAGGAACGGGAAAAGTGTGGAAATAACAAATACAGATGCTGAAGGAAGGCTGGTCCTTGCAGATGCTATCATAATGGCGTCAGAGGAAAATCCGGATTATATAATAGAACTCTCAACGCTGACAGGTTCAATTGTTAATGCTTTGGGAACTTCAATAGCAGGTTTATTTACTCTTGATAAAAGCCTCAGCAGAAAGTTGAAAATCTCAGGAGAATCAACTGGAGAGTTTGTATGGGAAATGCCCCTTTACCAAAGTTACAAAAAAAGTATCAGATCAAAAATTTCTGATTTGAAAAATGCAGGGTATGGAAATGCTTCATCAATAAAAGCAGGATTATTTCTGAATGAATTCTCAGGGAAGGTTCCATTTGCACATATAGACATTGCCGGAACGGCATTTATTGAAAAAGAAAGTGAATATCATAGCGTCTCGGGTGCTACAGGATTTGGAATAAGATTGCTTTACAATTTTTTGAAATCAATTTCATTTGATTGACAAAAATCGATTTTGATACTATATAAATTAACGATGTCTGAACAGATTGAAGTCACACTAATGGGATTAATACTAGATCCTATCTCAAAAACCCCTGTAATGTTGTTGAAGCCGGAGAAACTTGAGAAAATTATCCCAATTTGGATTGGGATTTCTGAAGCCAATAGTATAACTATCGAACTGGAAAAAATCACATCCCCAAGGCCTATGACACATGATCTGCTGAATTCTGTCATTAAGAACCTTGAATATAAAGTAGAAAAAGTGATTATAAATGAGATATTAGACAATACTTATTATGCTAAACTTTATATAGGTAATGGCCGTGAATCAAAGATCCTGGATTGCCGCCCGTCAGATGCAGTTGCAATTGCTCTTAAAAGCAGAACAAAAATATACATATCAGATCAGGTGTATAATAATTTTGATGTGTCAGGTATTTCTCATGAATTTTTTGACAGTGAGGATAAAGTCGAGAATTGGTTTAATTCACTTTCAAAAGAAGATTTCGGAGAAATAGAGCACTAATCCGTTCTCTCTTTTTCTTTTACAGAATCCCATATCCGGTTCATTTGATCGAGAGAAGCAGCTTTAACAGGAATATCAAGTTCTTTCAACCTTTGTTCAAGTGAACGGAATCTTTTTTTAAATTTTTTATTTGCATCTCTTAAAGCAAGTTCAGGATTTACTTCTGATATTCTAGCTACATTTGCGACAGAGAACAGGAGATCACCAAGCTCCTCATATATTTTTTTTTGATCACCCCTGGATATTTCATTTCTTAGTTCAGCAATTTCTTCTTCAACTTTTTCCAGAGCCGGAACCGTATCACCCCAATCAAATCCTATGGACGAAGCCTGTTCACCATAACGTTTTGCTGCAGCGAGAGCCGGCATTGCTTCAGGGTAATCAGAGAGAATACTACTACTTTTTTTTTCTTCCTTTTTTATTGATTCCCAATTGTTTTTCACCTCTGCCGGTGTACTTGCAGTTTTATCACTGAAAATATGTGGATGTCTCCTTATCAGTTTCTGATTCAGAGTTTTTATTACTTCAGAAATTGAAGACTCTCCGGATTCTTTCATGATTTGTGATATGAAAATTATCTGAAGAAGAAGGTCTCCTAATTCTTCTGTTATGTTTGAAATGTCTTTGTTTTCTATTGCTTCTATCAATTCATATGCTTCTTCTAAAATGTACTCTTTGAGGCTTTCCCTGGTCTGGACCTTGTCCCATGGGCAACCTTTTAAAGGGTCCCTTAGAAGTTCCATGATTTTTAATAATTGTTCGAATTCATTCATCTTGTTTTTTTTTTACAAAAATGTTATAAAAAATTAGAAACAATGATAATATTTTTTCGTATTAAAAACAACAAAAGTAAAAGTATTCGTGTAGATAATGGAAACTGAATTTAAATCTATAGTACTTTTGCTTACGACACAGGCGATGATAAATCTAGGCGAAATAAATGATCCAGTAAGCAATACTTCGAATCCGGACAAAAAAAACTCTGCATTGTTTATTTCTCTTGTTGAAAAATTAAAAGAAAAAACCGAAGGGAATCTTACTAAAGGTGAGGATGTTTTCCTTAATGAGGTTATAAGTAACCTGAATAGAATTTTCAAAAGTAAGTTCGAAGAGGGAATTATACAATGAAAATTAATTTCAAAATTATTGTATTCCTGATCCTTTTTTTGTTATTTTCAAGTATAAATGCAAACGACTCTCTGGGTAATGTCTATAAACTGAAATATTATAATTTAGAGACTGATGACAACCAATTTCTCAGATCTCTATCTGAATTCAATTTGCAGGAGCTGTCACGCAGGGAATTTCGGTTATCATTAATAGAGTTGGAAAAGATAGGAGACAGATTTGCAAGAGAAGGTAAACTGGATAAGGCTCTTATTGTATACAGTAAAATACATGAGAATTCCGGGGATTATTGGCAAGTATATAACAAGATAGAGAATCTTGAGCGGAAAAAAGGATCATTTTTTTTCAGTATCAAAAATTTTTTAAGACAGACTATTTCCCTTCTTCATAATAGTGATTCTTTTTTTGTAATTGCAGGACTTACATTTTCGTCATTATATTTTGCCTCGATCCTTATATTCTTTATTTTTGCAATAATTCTTTTTTACAGATATTTTAAAATATTTTCAAACGATTCCCTTAATGCTGAAAGCGGAGATGTTTCAGTAAGAAAGATAGTGGTTTTTTCAATAGCTCTTTTATGGCCCTTTGTATTCTTTTCCGGATGGATGATCTTCCCCTTTATAATTACCGGGTTGTTCTGGTCCTATTTCAACAGAAATGAGAAACAGTCAATAATGGTGCTGATCATTTTGATATTTGTTTTTTCTGTATTTTTTAGTATCAGATCTTACCTGAACAAGAGTATGGAAAGCGAAACATTTTATACTGTAAATGAGGTTAACTCCGGGAAATATTTCTCGAAATCGGATTATACAAAATTTGATAATGAATTGAAAGTCTATCTTGCATTTTCTTACTATGAGAATAAGGATTACAATTCTTCATTAGACATTCTGTTATCTACTGGCGAAGGGTATAGAAGTATCCTTAAGTTTAATCTTCTTGGGAACATATACTACAAATCCGGTAATTTTGAAGAGAGTATGAAATATTTTAAAGATTCACTGGATCTGAATGAGAATGATGAAATAGCATTGCATAATTTCGCGATTGTTCTTGCAATTCAGAACAATTCTAAAATATTTGATTCATATGCATCCAGATTTCCAGAGATAAAACAAATTATAAATAATGTTCACAAAATAAAGGAGATTAAAGTTAAGCCCGGACTTTTAAAGAGAAGAGCATTTTATTCTTCAAAAGAGAAATTTGCACCATTTTCATTTTTTGTATCGATTCTAAAAGAATTTATTGAACTTCCGATAATGTATTTTTCGTTACTGACTCTTCTATACATTTATTTTATTAATTTAGTTTTCTCCAAACTGGGTGAAAGTATCCGATGTGAAAAATGCAGTAAAATAATCAAGGAAACTTCTGCCGATGCAAGTAATCATTTCTGCAATGAGTGTTATCAATTATTTATGATAAAGGATGTGATATTCCTTGAAGCAAAAGTTGCAAAAGAGGAGAAAATAAAAAAGAAACAATTCATAAGAGGAATTTTTGTTGGTGGAGTTTCTATTTTCTTCCCCGGTTTAAACTTTATTTTCAAAGAGAAATATTTATCATTTATTATATTCTCAATCATTTTTTATACTTTTGCAGTTTTTTCTATTACAGGAAAGATCTTATTTGAAAATATGTACTCAATACAACCGGTTATATTTAATATAACTTCTATTATTACTGTGATTTTTTACCTTTTTATTAATCTTTATTCGGTAAAGGGGGATTCCGATGGCTTTTAAAGGCACTCTTAGAGATTTTAAGGTTCCTGACATTCTGCAATTGATCTCCTACCAGAGAAAGAGTGGTTTGCTTACATTTACAAACGATAATGCATTTACAACACTGGTTTTTGAGAAAGGATTTATTGTAGGTGTGGATTCATTTCCAAAGAAAATTGAATTGCGATCAGGATCTGTTCTGGTAAAACAGGACTTGATAAGTGAAGAAATGCTTGATCGGGCACTTTCAATTCAAAAGAGAACAAATCAAAAAATCGGTGAGATACTCCTTAGTATGGGCCTGATCGGAGAAAGCACAATTGCAGAAGCACTGCATACCCAGGCTACCGAGATAATTCTCTCTCTTTTCAAGTGGAAGAAAGGTGAATATAACTTTAAAATAATGGATGTTATTGAGCCCTCTATGAAAATAATTGAGCCACTTCCTACTGATAATATCATAATGGAAGGTGTTCAAATGCTTGACGAATGGCCACTGATAGCTGCGCTGATACCTGAAGAAAATATTGTTTTTGAGCCATCCGAAATAGATTCCTTGAAAATTGAGATTATCAATGAATATGATGATCCGAAAACTGATAGTGAAAAAGTATATTTGACTGAGGGAGAACTCGGAGTATTAAAATACATTAATGGAGAAAATTCTGTATTGGACCTTGTTGAAATGGGGCTCTTCAATAAATACAAAGTTTATAAAAGTATTTATAACTTATTGAAAAAAAATATTATTCAAAAAAAGGAGAATAAGGTTGAAGAAGAAATAGAGCAGGAATTGATTGATCAGAAAAAAATTGTTGCAGTAAAAAAAACAAATATCCTTCAGTTAATATATATTGCTCTATTGTTTGCCATCCTTGTGATTTCATTTTTTACACCTATGAAGCCATTTGATAATACTGATATATTCGGAACTGATACTATAACAACTAAGAGAGAATAACTTATAAACAAATGACATGGAAAAAAGATCTGGAAATGCTGTTACCATTGGAAATTTTGATGGTTTTCACTTAGGGCATCAATCAATTATACGTAATACATTAAAAATATCTGCTGAAAAATCCATAGGATCGGTTCTGATCACATTTTTTCCCAATCCCAGGCTTTTTTTCAATGCTGAAGATAAACTGATTCATTCTGATCAAAAGAAAAAAAAAGTGTTGGAATCAACCGGAATTAATAAAATTGAATATATTAAATTTCCTGAAATATTCAGTTTGAACGGGCAGGATTTCATAAACAAGTATCTATTGGATATATATTCCATGAAGTATCTGATCGTTGGTGATAACTTTAGATTAGGTAAAGGGAGAGAATGGGATATTGGAAGAATAATTGATTACGGAATAGAAAAAGAGTTTGAAGTGAAAGTAGTTTCTCCCGAGGATTATAAGGGAACCAAAATATCAAGTTCAATAATCAGGGATCTCTTAAGAAAAGGCGAGATAGGTATAGCTAATATTATGTTAGGTGCCGAATATATTTCCGAAGGATTTGTTATGAAAGGAAATCGGATAGGTACCAGGCTTGGATTTCCAACGATCAATATAGTTGACAATAATTGTCTTTTACCTAACGGAGTATATTTATCCAAAACTACATTTAACGGAAATGTATACAAATCTGCAACATATATTGGAGGAAATCCAACCTTAACAAAAACCGAGAGAAAAATAGAAACACATATAATCAACTTTGATAAAGATATTTATGGTAAACATGTTGCAATACACTTTCTTAAATTTATAAGAGGAGAAAAAAAATTCAGCTCTGAAAAAGAGTTGGTCTCTCAGATAAGAGATGATGTTAACACCATAAAATTTGACTTTGAAACAGAAGTTTGATAAGAATATGTTATAATCTCAAAATTAAATTTATTGAGATATTCAATTAATATCAAATAAAACAAAAAGAAACAGGAGAGATAGCAATGTCTGAAAAAGAGAATCCGGTAAAAAAGGTAAAGAAAAAGAAAGTTGATTCAGCTGACAATAAAACCAAGAGTACAAAAACCGGAGAGAACAAAACATTGACGGATACGAAATCAAAAAAGAAGAGCACAACAAAGCAAAGTGATCTAATGTCTAAAGAGTTCAAAATAATTATTCCGCGAGTCGAAATAGAGAAAAACTTTGATCTGGCTGCAGAAAAATATTCATCTGAAATGAAACTTGATGGATTCAGAAAGGGAAAGATACCTGTAGAAGTTGTAAAAAGTAAGTATCGTGAAATCATTATTGATGAAGTTGTGAACAAACTAATTGAAGAATATACTTTCAAAAAAATTAAAGAAGAAAATATCGCGATCATTTCCTCTCCTTCCATCAAGAAATTCGAATTTGAAGATGGTAAAGACCTTAATGCTCTTGTTTCTGTTGATCTGTTTCCTGAAGTGAATGTTCCCGATCTTGACAAGATTCAAATAAGTATAAAAAAGGAGTTGTTAAAAACAGAAGATTTTAATGAAGCAGATCAAATTGATATGATACTTGAGAACAATAAAAGGAAACAGATTGTGAAGGATAAGGTAGTAAAGGCCGGCGACTTTGTAGAATTTACAATTCAATCTCAATTTACTGACACAAAGAGAATGATGCCGAAAAAAGATTCATTTTTTGAAGTTAAAGAGGAGCCTCACAGCGATATTGGTGAACTTTACAAAGAACTGCTCGGGAAGTCTTCTGGCGATAAACTCGAAATTAAAAGGAAATATAATAAAGACAATAAGAAAAAAAACTGGGCTGGTAAGACAATCAGGCATTTTATCGAAGTGAAAAATATTTTTGAATATGTTAAACCTGAATTAAATGATGAGTTCCTTAAATCTGTAGGATTTTCTGATGAAAAGAGTTTTAAGGAGAAGTTAAAAGAAGAATATTCGAATCAATTATCAAGGCAGAAAGATCAGATTATTACTGCAGAGATCAGAGATAAATTGATAGAAATATGTGATTTTAATGTACCTGATTCCATTGTCGACCAGGAAGTCCAGAGATCTCAGGAGCAATATGCTCAAATAATTATGACCCTGCCGGAAGATAAAAGGGCCGAATATATTAAAACTGTAAGAGAAAATGCTGAAAAATCTATCAGGTTTTCCTTTATTCTTGAAGAAGTAAAGAAAAAATTTGAAATTAAAGTTGAAAATGAAGATCTTGAGAAAGAGTTTAAATCAATTGCAGATGCCAACAATATTGATATTAAGGACGTCAGAAAGTATTATATGAAAAATGACCAGAAAGAAACGTTAAGGGACAGTATAGGCAGGAATCAGGCAATTGACCTGTTGAAGGAAAAAATCAAGATAAAAGAGGTGTAATATGGCTTTAATTCCGGTAGTAGTTGAACAAAGTGGTAACACAGAAAGAGCTTATGACATATATTCAAGGTTGTTAAAGGATGGAATAATATTTCTTGGATCAGAAATTGATGATCAGGCTGCAAATGTAATTATTGCGCAATTGTTATTTCTTGAAGCAGAAGATTCAGAAAAAGATATCTCTATCTATATTAATTCACCTGGAGGTATGGTGAGTGCGGGTATGGCAATTTACGATACTATGAAGTTTATTAAAAATGATATAGTAACAATATGTATGGGACAGGCATCATCAATGGCTGCGATCATCCTTGCTGCCGGGACAAAAGGGAAAAGATATGCTCTACCGAACTCCCGTGTTCTTATACATCAGCCTCTTGGCGGGTTTCAGGGACAGGCTACCGACATTCTTATCCATGCCGGAGAAATAAAAAAAATAAAAGAAAATATAATATCACTTCTTGCTCAGCACACAGGAAAAAAGAGAGAGGAAATAGCGAAAGATCTGGAAAGAGACTATTATATGAGTGCAGAGGAATCTCTTAAGTATGGTATTATAGACAGCGTTATAAAAGAAAGGAAAAATATCGGAGTAAAATAAAATGAGTATAGATTTAACTGAAGGAGCACATTGCAGTTTTTGTGGTGTTAAACAAGCTGAAGCATATAAATTAATAGCTGGTAAACATGGAACTTATATTTGTGATAATTGTACAAAAACAGCTTTTAACCTTATATTCAACAATAAAGAGCAGATTAAGACAGAAAAGAGGGTAGTAAAAAAGAAGAAAAAGCTTATACCATCCGAAATAAAAAAAAGACTTGATCAGTATGTTATATCCCAGGATCTTGCGAAGAAAATATTATCAGTTTCTGTATATAATCATTATAAACGTATTGATAATCATTCAGAACTTGATGTGGAGATAAAAAAAAGCAATATTCTTCTTGTAGGGCCAACAGGAACAGGGAAAACTTTGCTTGCTGAAACTCTTGCAAAGATTCTGGATGTACCTTTTGCAATAGCAGATGCAACTACACTCACTGAAGCCGGTTATGTTGGAGAGGATGTTGAAAATATTCTTTTGAAACTTTATCAGGCCGCTGGTGAAGATATGGAACTTGCTCAAAAAGGGATTATTTATATTGATGAAATAGATAAGATTTCCAGAAGAAGTGAAAGTGTTTCCATCACAAGAGATGTTTCCGGAGAAGGCGTGCAGCAGGCTCTTCTTAAAATTGTAGAGGGTACAATAGCAAATATTCCACCGCAGGGAGGGAGAAAGCATCCCTATCAGGAATTCATCAAGATGGATACAAGCAATATACTTTTTATCTCAGGCGGTGCATTTGTAGGGCTTGACAAGATAGTTAAAAATCGATTGAAAAAGAATATAATCGGATTTGGTTCTGACAAAAACAATAAAACTTTTCAGTCTGAAAATGTATTTGATAATGTTCAGACAGAAGACCTGATAAAATTCGGATTAATCCCTGAATTGGTTGGAAGATTCCCGGTCATTGGAATTTTAGAAGATTTATCAAAAAAAGATCTTCTTAGAATATTAATGGAACCGAAAAATGCGATCACCAAACAATTTAAAGCTTTGTTCAAACTTGATGGGATAGAACTTGAATTTTCAGATGAAGTATTGAATAAGATCACTGAAGAGGCTTATGACAGAGGAGTAGGGGCAAGAGGTCTGAGAGCTATATTTGAAGAATTAATGCTTGATCTGATGTATGAAACTCCGGGAAAAAAAGGAAATAAATCTAAGATCCTTGTAGATTTTCAATATTTGAAAGATAAAAAATGGATAGCTTGAATACAGAGAACATAAAGGTTCCTTTAATACCATTAAGGGAGTTGGTTTCATTTCCATCGACAATAATCCCAATTCTGGTAGGGAGGGAAAAGTCAATATCTGCATTGAAAATATCAAAGAAGCTTTATGGTAATTATATATTTCTTTCAGTTCAAACTAATCAGATCAGTGATGACCCTTCTCAAAATGAGATCAGCAAATCAGGTATCCTTGCTAAAATTGAGAAAATAAGCGAACAGAAGAATGGAAGTTACAGGGTGATTATTCACGGAATCCAAAGAGGAAAGATAGAAAAATATTTAAAAGAAGATGATTACTTTCTTGTGAAAATCAATCTGTTGACCGATTTAATATCAGATTTGACAAAAGACAGAGAAATTGAAGCTAATCTTATCAAATATTTTAAAGAATATATGGCTTTAAATAAATTTAATTTTGAAGGTATTTTAGATAAACTGAAATCAAGTAAACTTCCCGATATCACTAATATTATCCCCTCAATCCTCAATATATCTATTCAACAGAAGCAACTATTGTTAGAGGAAATTAACGTGACAGAAAGGGGATTAAAACTATTAAATATTTTAAAAAAGGAATTGTTGAAAATCAGATCAATAGTAGAATTAAAGCAGTTACCGGGAGATGATATTCCCGGTAGTGATGCAGATGAATATCGTAAGAGCTTTAATAAAAATATTTTTCCCGAGAACGTTAAAAAAAGTGCATTAAAAGAGATACAAAGATTCGAATTGATGCCACCTTACTCTGCTGAGGGCACTGTCTCAAGATCATATCTTGACTGGTTATTGATGATTCCATGGAAAAAGTTGAAAAAAGAGAGTGGTAACCTTAAAAAAGCTTCAGAAATACTTGATGAAGATCATTACGGACTTAAAAAAGTTAAAGAGAGAGTATTGGATTACCTTGCTGTTAAGCAATTAAAAGAAGATCCGGTTGGTGAGATTCTCTGTTTTGTAGGACCTCCTGGTGTTGGAAAGAGTTCTTTATCACGATCAATTGCACGAGCATTATCAAAACCGTTTGTGCGTGTTTCTCTCGGGGGTTTAAAGGATGAAGCTGAAATAAGGGGACACAGAAGAACATATATAGGCTCTTATCCGGGCCAGATAATAAAAGGGTTGAAAAAAGCAAAATATATGAACCCGGTATTCCTCCTTGATGAGATCGATAAACTCAGTTCTGATTTTAAAGGGGACCCTTCGTCAGCACTTCTTGAAGTTCTGGATTCTGATCAGAATATGGAATTTGTTGATCATTACCTGGATCTGGAAATAGATCTTTCAAAAGTGTTTTTTATAACAACTGCAAATTCGATTGATAATATCCCTTCTCCATTACTGGACAGGATGGAGATAATTGAGATAGAAGGCTACACCCAAATGGAAAAATTACAGATAGCCAGGAATTACCTTGTCAGGAATCAATCGGAAAAGAATGGAATTAAGCCTGCTGATTTTTCCATAAGTGATGAGATACTTATGGAAATAATAAATAGTTATACACGTGAATCCGGAGTGAGAGAACTTGAACGACAGATCGGAAATGTAACCAGGAAAATAGCCAGGAACTTTGTGGAAAACGGGAAGAAGGATTCAGAGAAAGAATTAGCAATAGATAAAGATCTATTAGAAAAATTTCTCGGAATCCCGTTTTATTCTGACATGAAGATCCTGAAACAAAGCGAAGTCGGAGTAAGTGTAGGAATGGCCTGGACTCCATTTGGCGGAGATCTGTTAATAGTTGAGTCAAAATATCTTAAAGGAAATGGGGAGTTAATACTTACAGGCAGGCTTGGTGAAGTGATGAAAGAATCATCTTCTACTGCTTATAGTTATGTAAAACTTAAGCTCTATGACTTGGATTTTGATACAGACCTCCTTGAAAATTATAATATTCATCTTCATATTCCTCAGGGAGCTGTTCCCAAGGAGGGCCCCTCTGCAGGTGTAACGCTGGCTGTAGCAATGATCTCTTTGTTGACAGGGATCAAAGTAAAAGCAAATTATGCTATTACCGGTGAAATCACGTTAAGAGGAGAAATCCTTCCCGTCGGCGGAATCAGGGAGAAAATTATTGCTGCTCACAGATATGGTGTGAAAAATGTGATTATCCCTCTCGAAAACAGAAAAGATTATATTGAAGATATTCCGGAAGAAGTAAAAAAGAGTGTTGATGTTCATTTCGTTGAGAACATGGATAATGTACTTGAAATAGTTCTTGAGAAAACCATTAAACTAAATAATATTAAGAGTCGTATAATAAAACCGTACATGAATCCTAGTATTCAGTAGTTTTAATAATTTTTAATATCAAATGAAAATAAAAAAGACAGAATTAACAAAGACCGTATTTGTATCAAAAGAGATTATTCTTGACACAATCCCCAAATTTTTATTCACAGGAAGATCAAATGTAGGGAAATCGACCCTTATAAACAAATTGATCAGAAGAAAAAAAATGGCTAAAACAAGCTCCCGGCCAGGTAAAACTATAAGTATCAATTACTATCTCATTAATGATGAGTTCTATCTTGTTGATCTTCCGGGATATGGATATTCAAAAATCTCAAAATCAGATCAGGCAAGAGTTAACAAGTTGATGGATGCATTTTTTAATAAAACAAATAATATAAAACTTGTGTTTTCACTAATAGACTCAAGGCATGGCTATCTGAAATCAGATATGCAGGCATTATCTTCAATACTGGAAAAAAATTTAAGAATATTGACAATTTTTACTAAAAGTGATAAATTATCAAATTCAGTTTTAAAGAATCAATTAAAAAATCAGCAAACCACGTATGGTTTAAAAGTAATTCCATTTTCAGCTAAATATGAAAATTCAGAATTTGAAATTTTAGAAAGCATTGAAAAAGGATTAGAGGAGTAAACATGTACTTATTAAAAGATCTTCAAAAAATGAAAATGCCGGAGTTAAAAAAGATCGTAACAGAATTTAAGTTAAAAGAAGAAGATATTAAAGATAAAAACTCTCTTTTTTTTAAAATACTAAGTGCACAGGCAAGTGCAAACGGCAAGCTTTTCGCTGAAGGTGTTATTGATCTTCATTCGGATGGATACGGTTTTCTGAGATTTCAGGAATATTCATATCTTTCAAGCTCGGAAGATATTTACGTATCTCCTTCTCAGGTAAATAAATTTGATCTTCGAACCGGTGATACTATTTCAGGCTCTGTAAGGCCTCCTAAGGGTGGTGAAAAATATTTTGCTCTCCTGAGTGTTGAAGCTGTAAATTCAGAAGATCCTGATTATGTTTTGAAATACAGAAAGACTCGTAGATTTGAAAAGATGACACCTCTTTATCCTGATGAGAGGATCTCACTCGAAACTGCTCCGGATAATACAACCGGAAGAGTAATGGATCTTCTTACTCCGATCGGGAAAGGGCAGAGAGGACTTATTGTAGCAGCACCGAGAACAGGTAAAACTATGATCCTTCAGGCAATAGCGAAATCGATAGAAGTTAATCATCCTGATATACAACTTATCGTTCTCCTTATTGATGAGAGGCCTGAAGAAGTTACTGATATGGCGAGAAGTGTCAGTGGAGAAGTGATTTCATCTACTTTTGATGAAGTTCCGATGAGACATACTAAGGTTGCTGAAATAGTAATAGAAAAAGCAAAAAGGATGGTTGAAATGGGCAAGGATGTTGTTATCCTGCTTGATTCAATTACAAGGCTTGCAAGAGCTCACAACTCAATAACTCCTCCATCAGGAAAGGTTTTATCAGGTGGTGTTGATGCAAATGCCCTTACAAGGCCGAAAAAATTCTTTGGAGCCGCCAGAAATATTGAAGAGGGTGGCAGTTTGACAATTCTTGCAACTGCACTCGTTGATACCGGAAGCAGAATGGATGAGGTTATTTTTGAGGAATTCAAAGGCACCGGAAACATGGAGATCAATCTGGATAGAAGACTTGTTGACAAGAGAGTATTTCCTGCAATTGATATATTTAAATCAGGTACAAGAAAGGAAGAGCTGTTGATCGAACAGGAAGAGCTGAACAAGATCTGGATACTCAGAAAAGTACTTTCTCAAATGAGTGAAGTAGATGCGATGGAATTATTAATTGGAAAATTGAGTAAGACCAAGACCAATGCTGATTTTGTAAAAATGATGTCTCAGGGAATGTAATAAGGGAAAAAAGATGATTAAGAGCTTCAATGATCTTATATCCAATTCAAAGAAGAAAAACGGGATGGTCGTTGGTGTTCCTGTTCCTGAGAATCTGAATTCAATCCTGACAGTGATAAACGCTAAGCGTGACGGAATTGCTGATTTTATTTTAACCGGAAACGGATCAAATATCACACATATGATCTCAGAAAACGGGGGAGACCCTTCTGATTATGAAATTATCAATTGTCAGACAATTGAAGAGTCAGCAGAAAGGATAGTTGAATTGGCGAATCAGAAAGAAGTAAATGTAATACTAAAAGGATTTCTTCCCACAGCAAAGCTTATAAAACCGGTTCTTGACAAGGAAAAAGGACTTCGAACCGGTAATCTCCTTTCCGATGTACTTATCATGGAAGACCCTCTTGACTATAATAACGGATTTGTCGGCCTTACCGATGGAGGGATTGTTATATTGCCTGATGTCCAACAAAAAAAACAACTAATTGAGAATAGTGTCAGAGTATTTCATGAACTCGGGTATGAAAATCCCAGAGTTGGTATTATGGCAGCAGTTGAATCAGTAAAAGATTCGATGCCCGCAACTACGGATGCTGAAATTCTTACAAAAATGAATGCTGATGGAGAAATAACCGGTTGTAGTGTTTATGGGCCGCTTGCTTTTGATATAGCTGTTTCTGAAGAAGCTGCAGAAATGAAAGGTATAGAAAATCCGGTTGCCGGCAATGTTCAGATTATGGTGATGCCGAATATAGAGTCCGGGAATCTTCTTGGAAAGTGTTTTATGTTCTACATGAAGAAACAGGTTGCTCATGTTGTAATGGGTGCAAGGATCCCGATTCTGATACCATCAAGAAATGAAAACGAGATCGACAAAGTAAATTCAATTGCACTGGGCGTTACAATTGCTTAAAAAAATAGTATTCACACTCCTGATATTAAGTCTCTTTCTAAGTCCTGACAAAGAGGGGGATTTCCTTTTTAAAGTAAGAAAAAAAATCGACAGTATAAAACCCTTTAGAGTTAAATTCCTTAATCAGGTAGTTAATGACTCGGTATTGGAAATAGAAGAAAAAGGGGTGATGACGTTTCGTGATAAGGGGAAGATCAAGTGGGAATATCTGGAGCCGGATCATAAAATCTGGATATTATCAGATGACTCGTATGAATATTATGACATCGAAGATGAACAGGTGACAAGAGGGAAACTGACAAAGAAAACACAATTGTGGATATTTCAATTATTGTACACAAAAGAATTGATCGAGAATATTAATATAGATACTGAAGGAAGGCAGATACATTTTTTAAATAAAGAAGAAGGAGCAGATTTTAGAATATATTTATCTGAAAAATTACTTCCATCGAAAATTATACAAAAAGACCCGACTGGTGTTGAGATCGTCTATGTTTTTTCCGAATACAAAACCAATATAACTCTCCCTTCAGATTACTTTCAATTGAAAACAAAGGGTGAAGTTGATATTATCGAGCTTAAATGAAAACTTTCTTTTGTTAAAAAACGTAAAATGAAATTAGATGAGGATCAGTCCCTTATTAAAAAGATAGTAAAGGGAGATAAGAGGGCTTTTGAAAAATTGATGAAGAAATATAATAGAAGAATTTATAATTTTATATACAGGATGATACGTGATGAAGAATCCTCTATGGAATTAACTCAGGAATTCTTTATCAAGATCTATACAGTAATTTATAAATACAATTTTCAATATAAATTCTCTACATGGGCATATCGTATCTGTTATAACCAGGTCATTGATCATATTCGAAAGAATCAGGTGCAGATTGATTCACTGGATGCTAAAGATATCAAGCAAAAACAGATCCTTGATCACACCGGCACTCAATTGAAGGATGGCTACCACAATCTGGAGAAAGAAGAGATAAAAAGCATTGTATGGAAAGTTGTAGATACTATTCCCCTTAAATACCGTGAATTGATTTTGTTAAGATATTTGCAGGGCCTTAAATATGATGAGATTGCCGATTTTACAGGATTACCGGTTGGAACAGTAAAAAACAGAATTTTCAAAGCAAAAGAGATCTTAAAAATGGAGATGTTGAAAAATGAAATGTTTAAGCAATGAAAAAATAATCAGATACTTGGAAAAGTCTCTGAATAGTGTAGAGTATTCTCTCTCAAGAGATCATATTCTGTCCTGTGAAAAATGCAAGGATACTTTAAAGAATTTTGAAATACTTGAAAGTGCTCTTGAAAAACCTGAATTGAAAGATCCGCCAATTGAGATCGAAAAATATGTTATGGGAAAACTCTTTCCCGGATTTTCACATATTGCTTCACTTATTACTCTGATCGCTGCAAGCTTCATGTTGCTTATAGCAGGGATATATATATACTTTGATTTTGCAAATGATAGCATGATACAGGCATTTCAACTGACAAAAGACCAGGCGACTTCGGTTATTTCCAGTGCTGTTAAATTTGTATCGGTCATTTTTTCCGGGTTGTTTACAATTTTTAAAGCTATCAATACACTTCTCGAAGTTATTCTGAATGTAAGAATCGGTACAGAAGTTACCGGCCTTATATTTGCTTTCATCCTTATAATGATATCTTATCTTATCTACAACAAAGTTTTTTTGAAGATTAAAGATTCCAGGCAAAACTGATGATAAAAAGAACTTCAATTCTCTCAATTTTTCTTATACTAATATCTGTATCCGGATTTCCTGCTCAGATTGATGGGAAAGTGAAAGTTTATAATAAAGTTGTAGAAAATAATCTTGTATCTCTGGGGAAAAATATAATCATAAACGGAGATGTTGAAAAATCCCTCATAAAGATCGGCGGATCTCTAAAACTGAATGGAAATGTAAAAAAAGATGTTGTATGTATAAGTGCTAAAGTGGAATTAGGAGAAGATTGTACCATCGACGGGGATCTGATAGTGATCGGTGGTTCTCTTGAAGGGGAAAATAAAAATAATATTAAAGGTGACATTCATAATATAAATTTTTCATTTGAAAAAATAGATACGTCACTAACCTCTATTGTTTTTAATTCAAAAACAATTAATCTGCTTAAGACTCTTTTCTTAATACTATCATTGATCGTTTCATTGATAATTTTCGGTATAATTCCGGTAAAAGTAAAAAAAGCCGAGGAGCTTCTTTGTGATAATACTCTGCGGATCGGATCACTTGGAATATTATCTGTTCTGGCGTTTGTAATATTTTTTCTGATATCGGTTGTTTTGAGTTTTATGTATATTGGAATACCAATATTACTAGTCCTGTTGATATTGCTCATATGCATTCTTGTTTTCGGAAGAACTGTAATGTATTATTTTATAGGCCAGAAAATAATCACCAAGCTTAACCTGTCTATCTTCTCACCTGCTATATATATACTGATAGGAGTAATCATATATCTGATACTCAATTATATTCCTGTGGCCGGATTCATAATCCTTAAGGTCCTGACAGTTTTCGAGCTCGGAATAGGAGTTGGATTTATATTCAGAAAAAAGTTTAACCTTAAAAGTATCTCTGAATTTGTTGCTGATTACGGAAATGAATAATACTGAGATATCCCGGAAATATATAGCTGCCGGGATCTGTAAATGAAAAAAATAAAGATCTTATTACTCATCTTCTTTTTTTTGCTCCTGCTTTTTCTCCTTACAGATATTTATCTGCTATTGCTCAAACCTCTTGACACAGGACATATCGTTGAGAAACAATCCGGAGATATTATCCTTGTACTCGGAGGAGGGTTGAAAGCCGGGAACGAAATAGGGGTAAGTACAGCTGAACGCCTTGAACAGGCTCTTAATATATATAAAACAAAGAAAATGAAAATCCTTGTAAGTGACGGAAGCTTGTATAAAAAAAGCCCTGCAATAAATATGTTCAGAGATTTTCTTACAAAGCAAGGTGTTGCTTCAGAACATATTTTATTCGAGGGGAAAAGCCAGACTACATTCGAGAACTTTCTCTATACAAAAAGCATTATCAGAGAGGAAAATTCTGATGAAATTCTTGTATGCACTTCTCCATATCATCAGATGAGATCTGAAGTTATTATTGATCACATGAAACTGGATAACTATAAAGTAGTAAAAATGGACAGATCAGAAGTGTACCAGGCCGGTTCAGTTAAACAGAGATTAAGGAACCTCAGATTGGTAATAAGAGAGTACTTCGGTCTGGTGAAATTCAAAATATTTAAAAGATAACCAGCTCGATAACAGATTGACAATATACTGAAAATATTTTAAAATTAAAAAACTCAAACCTGATTTAAATTTTAATACTAAGATCAGGATTTCATAAGGAGAAACAAATGGATAATTTTCTATTATTTTTAATTGCTCCTGCGGCGGCTATTATTGCTCTGATTTTTGCTTTTGGTTTCTATAGAAACATCATGAAGCTGAGTGAAGGTACTGATAGAATGGTCGAGATTGCAGAGGCGGTTAGAAAAGGTGCACGGGCATACCTGAGACAACAATATAAAATAGTGTTTATATTTTTCGGGATTGCATTTATATTTCTTGGATTTTTATCATTCGGACTTGAAGTTCAGTCAAAATGGACTCCCTTCGCTTTTCTTACAGGTGGATTTTTCTCAGGGCTTGCCGGATTCATAGGGATGATAACTGCAACTCTTGCCTCAGCAAGAACAACAAATCAGGCAAGGGAATCACTTGATAAAGCTCTTAAAGTTGCATTCAGAAGTGGAGCTGTAATGGGACTGGTTGTAGTAGGTCTCGGATTGATCGATATCGCTTTATGGTTTATTGTCCTTCATTACTGGTTGGATAATTCTCTAATAGTAACAACAGTCACAATGCTCTCTTTTGGTATGGGTGCTTCTCTCCAGGCTCTTTTTGCAAGAGTCGGAGGCGGAATATTCACTAAAGCTGCAGATGTCGGTGCTGACCTTGTAGGTAAAGTTGAAGTCGGAATTCCGGAAGATGATCCGCGCAATCCTGCAACTATTGCTGATAATGTAGGTGATAATGTTGGTGATGTGGCCGGAATGGGCGCAGATCTATATGAATCATATGCAGGCTCAATACTTGCTTCAGCTGCACTTGGCGCATCGGCATTTCTTTCAATCAAGGCCAGCATGCAGATAAATGCAGTAATTCTGCCTATGGTTATTGCCGGAATAGGAATTATCGCATCAGTAATCGGGATATTTCTTGTAAGAACCAAAGAAGGTGCAACACAGAAACAGCTTTTGTCAGCACTGGGATTTGGAGTTAACTTTAGTTCAGTTTTGATCGTTATCGGATCATTCTTTGCTGTAAAAATGCTTCTTCCTGATTATCTTGGTATTTTCGGATCGATCGTTGTTGGGCTGATCGTGGGAATGATTGTCGGTAAGAGCGTTGAATATTATACTTCTGATGGATATAAGCCTACAATACGGATTGCCGAGCAGTCTAAAACAGGTGAAGCAACCTTAATCATAAGTGGGCTTGCATCTGGAATGATCTCTACCGCAATTCCGGTTATGACAATTGCAATTGGAATTATAGGAGCATTTGCTTTTGCAGGTGGTTTCGGAAATACAATACTTGGATTGTACGGGGTAGGAATTGCAGCCGTTGGTATGCTTTCTACACTTGGAATTACACTCGCAACCGATGCATATGGCCCAATTGCTGATAATGCAGGCGGAAATGCTGAAATGGCTGGATTAGACAAAGAAGTGAGAGATCGTACTGATGCTCTTGATTCACTTGGAAACACTACTGCAGCAACCGGAAAAGGATTTGCTATCGGTTCTGCTGCTTTAACAGCTCTTGCACTTCTTGCTGCATATATCGAAGAGATCAAAATGGGAATGAAACATATAATCAATCATGGTGGAGAGCTTCCTGAAAGGATAGTGACATCAATAAACAGTGTTGTTACTGAAGGAGCCACCAATATGATTGATAAGATAACCCATATCAATATTGATCAGTTCATGGAGATATTCAATGTAAATCTTATGAATCCCAAGGTTATTGTTGGTGTTTTTCTGGGATCTATGATGTCATTCGTATTTTCCGGACTTACAATGCAGGCCGTAGGAAGAGCAGCATCGGCTATGGTTGATGAGGTTCGAAGGCAATTCAGAGAAATTCCCGGCATTCTTGAAGGGAAAGCAACGCCTGATTATCAGAGATGTGTTCTGATCTCAACAAAGGGCGCCCAGAGAGAGATGATCCTCCCGTCAACATTGGCGATATTAACTCCGATAATCACAGGACTTATATTGGGAGTTTCAGGTGTTATGGGACTACTGGTAGGTGCACTTGGCTCAGGATTCATTCTTGCAATTTTCATGGCAAATGCCGGAGGTTCCTGGGATAATGCAAAAAAATATATCGAGAGGGGTAATCTTGGAGGCAAAGGTTCTCCTGCACATAAAGCTGCAGTAGTAGGGGATACGGTCGGAGATCCTCTTAAAGACACTTCAGGACCTTCATTAAACATTTTAATTAAACTAATGAGCATGATATCCATAGTTGTATCAGGATTGATTGTAGGTTATTCTTTACTGTAATATAATAAACCCGGAGGGATTGAACTCCTTCCGGGTTATAAACAGGAGATGGGATGAAGGGCTTAGAAAAAACTGATTTACCTTTAAAACTCTTTAAAAGAGGGAAAGTTCGTGATGTATACGAATCAGATAACAATCTCCTTATAGTTTCAACTGACCGCATATCAGCATTTGATTATATACTTCCCTCAATAATTCCTGATAAAGGAAAGGTTCTTAATCAGATCTCTTCTTTCTGGTTTGATCTCACCGGAGATAAATTCGCAAATCACATTGTAAGTTCGGAACCCGAAAATCTGCCTGAATTCTCACGGTTTTCTGAAAAGATAAGTGGTAGAGCAATACTGGGTAAAAAACTCCGTACTTTCCCGATTGAAGCAATTGTGAGGAATTATATTGTAGGTTCCGGATGGAAAAGCTATCAGAAGGAAGAAAATATTTGTGGAGTTGAGCTCCCTTCCGGTTTAAAGTTCGGTCAGAAGTTTTCAGATCCGATTTTTACGCCAACGACAAAAGAGGACAATGGTCACGATGAGAACATTACTTTTGAAGAGATGAAAAATCTGATAGGAAGTGACTATTCTGAAAAGATCAAAAAGCTTTCCATTGACCTTTTTAACATGGCC
>Ga0190293_1000028_pt1 | contig 52802 bp, 46 predicted proteins | sample 48693001_MG_FD_161671 | JGI IMG/M metagenome (GOLD analysis project Ga0190293, IMG submission 161671) | Hydrothermal vent microbial mat bacterial communities from Southern Trench, Guaymas Basin, Mexico - 4869-30-0-1_MG | ecosystem: Environmental > Aquatic > Marine > Hydrothermal vents >...
CTATTTTGATCTGCCTTTCCAGCATGTTGCAGAAAATGTACTTAAAAAAATGTACCGCGGCAACGGAGTCTATAAAAATTCAGAACTGATCAAAAAAATCAGAAATCAATTCAGTGATTCTGTTATCAGGTCTTCATTCATAGTCGGATTCCCGGGAGAGCAGGAAAGTGATTTCGAAGAACTGGCTTCATTTGTTGAAGAAACTAAAATTGAAAGAGTTGGTGTTTTCGGTTATTCGGATGAAGAGGAAACAAAAGCTTTTGATCTGAAGGAAAAGATCGATCCTGAGATTATTGAAGAGAGAAAGGAAAAGATACTGGATATTTCAGATAAAAATCTCGAAATTTATAATGAATCGATCCTCAATACCGAGAAGAGATTCCTTCCACTCGGCCCATGGGACAACAATACAACTATCGGAAGAATATCATCCCAGTCTCCCGAAACTGACGGACTGACAAAAGTTGAGATACCTTTTACAGAAGATTATTCTATATATAAAATAAAGATCACAGGATATGAGCACGAATTGATCCTGGGTGAAAAAATATGAAAAAATTTGCAATTTTTTATGCGACATTTTTTAATGTCGGGAAATTTTCGTTCGCTCCGGGAACCTTAGCTTCTTTAGTGACAACGGGCATTGTATTTTTATTTAACTATTTCTTTCATCCTGATCCTCTTGTTATGATAGCCGCAATCATAATTATCTTTTTGACCGGGATTTTACCTTCCAGAATTACTGAGGAGCATTACGGCCATAAAGATCCTCATGCTATTGTGATCGATGAAGTTGCAGGGCAGATGGTTTCACTTCTTTTCCTGCCGGCTGTTTTAAGTGTAAAAAGTATGGCAGCCTATATTGCCGGCTTCTTTATATTCAGATTCTTTGATATCCTGAAGCCGCCGCCGGTAAAACAGGCAGATCGTATCAAAGGTGGATTTGGAATAATGGTAGATGATATCCTTGCAGGTTTATACTCACTGGGGACGATCCATCTTTTGATATATATCTACAGATATCTATTTTAAGTTATCAATTTTTTCTTGAGATCATAAGATCAGGAAAGAAATCAATTTTTTCCCCGTAAGGATTGTAGACTGTCATCGATATCCTGTCTCTCGTTGCATCAAAGATGAAAATATTCTCCTGAGAGGAATAATAATATGCACCCTTCTCAGCCCAATTATTCTCGGGCCTGTTCTTATTCTGCTTCCAGAATCTGTTCCAAGGTGTAGGCTCTTCACTATAATATGGAGCTCCGGCACCCCCTGATACAATATACCAGGTCGAATGTTTAAGATCGGATAAAGGTGAATAATTCTCTTTTTCACCCGGTTTTCCAACAGGAACTGTTTTATCAATAAGGATCTTATGATATGCATGCTCATCCGATCCAAGGACTGCGGCAACTTTTTTATTATTGTCGATCATCCTCACCAGTTCATTCCTTACCTCTATGATCCCCTTCTTCTCAAGAACTATCTTCCCAGATTCAGGATGATATTGAGACCCTCTCACGCTATTATCCCCGTAATACCACATACAATCCTTGACATGTCCTCCGTTAGGGAATACAGGTTCCTGAGCAAATAAAATGATATATTTTACGGCAGGATTGTTCTCCCCTTTTTCCAGTTCATTTTTTATCCAATTCAACTGATCATCAAATATATAACCCTCAGGTGAGCCTCCGAAATCCATCCATCCCCGCCAATAATTGTTGTTGAACACAATGAACTTAACAAAACCGAATCTGAATGAATATACATTTTCACTATAGGTAGGACGCCTTTTATCGGACACCTCAGGACCGTTCCTGAAGTGCACCAACTCTTCTGCAAAAACTGCTTCAGCGCTTTCAGTCTCATAAGGCCATTTATCGAGACCAAAATTTTCTCTTCTTTTTCTCTTTTTCAATATATATTCGTTGACAAGGGCTTCGTGATTACCGATGCAAGTGTATACTGGACGTTCTCTCCAGAATCCTGATATACTATTTTTCCATGAGTGTAGTTGAGTGCTGAAATCTTCTTTACTGGACGTGTACCCGTTTATCATATCTCCACCCTGTATTATCAGCGATGAATTCATTCTGTAGGCAAGGTTTGCCAGCCTTTCCATTGTGAGATGGTTCACACCCATCAATTTCGCATCATCACGGGTAGTGCCGGCCCGACTGTCTCCTGTATATGCAAATATCACCTGCCCGGCAGAGTCTGAAGGAGCGGTTCTGAACTTATAACTCCCGGTCATATTTTCACCATAACGGATCCTGTACCGGTATTCTTTATCAGGATCAAGCCCTGTTATCTTAATTTCATGTGATTTTGAGATTGCTTTATTCCTGAACAATCCTACTCCCGGAACAAACACTTCCCCGTTCACCGGATCACTTGTTTTAAAAGCGATCACAATTTCTGAAGGATTTTCACTATGAACAAGATTTATCATCGGCCCTTCAATGATAGATGGAACTTTAATGAACCTCTTACCATCTTTCCTGAAATCAATTCGTGCTTCATAGTTTCCGAGGTATTCGTCCTCCCCTTCCTTCTCCATGAACATAACGAATTTAACTGCAATTGTACCCTTGTCTTTCCATCCTTCACTATTTACAACATTCATAAATAGATAAGATATATTTATATAACTTTTACCTTTCTTTATCTTTGATCTGCTTCTGAACCTTTTATATGCATACTCTGTCTCATCTTTTTCAAAAGGGTAAGGCCCGGTATAAATATCTCCATATATTTTACTTGTATCTATTTCTCTATCCCCCAATGTTTTATTTATTCCACCAAGATCAAACAGCAACCCGATACTGTTCCCATCCTTAACAGAATCAAGCATCATATCAATACTGAAAAGATTTGTTACACCTGATCCCTTTAACAGAGTCGCGCCATCTGATCGAGGATCTTTTACCGGGAGATTTGAATTGATCTCCTCAGCAAATCCGGAACTGAATATAAAATTCAGTGAAATAAATAATATCAAGATCATCTTAAAACTATTCTTTTTTAAATACATTTTTACTCCTTATTTTTCTCATAGCCAGTTCGTATGAACTGGACAAAGATTAATGAAAAAATACTTATCACAGCACCCATTACGAAAGGGATACGTCTGTCGATCATCCACAACATTCCGCCTGCAAACGGGAGAAATACAGCTGTAATATGGTTAATTGTGAAACTGACTGCCATCGAAGGTGCAATATCCTCTGTATCCCCTGTTTTTTGAAAATAGGTTTTTATTGCAATTGAAAAATTGAAAAAGATATGATCAAGTATATACAAGCCTCCGGCAAGGATGGGACTTTCGACAAATGCATAAGCAGCAAATATAAAGATAAGGCTTCCATATTCAAGTGACAATACTTTCCGTTCACCATACCGGTTAATTGCCTTTGCAATGACCGGGGCGAGAAGATAATTTACAAAGTTATTAATAACAAATAGTGCAGTTATCATCTGGATTGAAAACTTATAGTGTTCTACAAGAAGGAAAACAGCAAAAACCACGAATATCTGCCTCCGTGCTCCCGCAAGGAAGTTGAGTACATAAAAAAGCCAGTATTTACTTTTGAGTACCATTTTCTTTTTTTGAGGTGGGAGATCATTGTCCGAAGGGTCAATAAATACGGTTCTAAAAGCTAAAAGGATCACAACAACGCCTATCATAAGGAACAATTCCCTCATGGCAATAAATTGGGAAAGGAACCATATCATCAATCCTATACCGATATTTGCCAGCGAAGATATACTTTTAAACCTGCCCATTACAATGGCTGAATCTTTTTTATTAAAATGCTGAAGTGTAAGTGACTGATTTGTTGTCTCAAAATAGTGAAAACCTACGGACATTAAAAGGGTAGTAAAAACAAGTCCGATATTTGACGGGAAAAATCCGGTCAGGCCCACACCGATACCAAGCATAACAACTGATATCCTTGAGAGATTATGTTCCTTGAAAATCCAGAGTAAATATATAACCAATAAAGCCAGAAATCCGGGAACCTCTCTTACCGATTGTATTATCCCTACCCATAATCCATCAATCCCAGCCTGCTCAACTGCAAAATTATTAAAAAGTGTTCTCCAACCCTGTAAGCCTACGGCAGAAGCAATTGTAAGTATAAAAAGGAACCTGTATATGGGTTTTTCTTTGTAATGTTTATTGGTCATTATTAATTGTAACAGTATTTTTAACTATATCCTAAAAAAGATCCTTCTATTTGAATATTTTCCCTGCTTCCCTGTACCAGAAAAGGAGATCCAGATGATCCGGCGGAATATTTATTTTTTTTGAAAAAGCGATCATTTTTTCTTCAATATCAAAATACTTTGAAGGGGTCATCGAAGATGGAATCTCTTTTATAACAGAGAAATTCTTCAGGTTCTTCAATATGTGCCTGTCCAGAATTGTAATAGTCTTACCGAAACCAATATTTCTCAGAAAATGGCCTGCTTCCTTCAGCCCTATCCCTTTTATATCCGAAACAATCCACTCTCTCATTTCACTGACATCAGAGAAACCTGAAATAATATCTTTGATAATAAAAACTCCTTTACGATAAAACTTATCCCTTGCCTCAAGAATGTATTGTGATTTCTTATACTTGAATCTCACTCCGGTCATATCATCAAGAATATCTTCACTTTTATCTATTTTGAGAATATCCCGTTTTCTGATCCTCCGTACTGATGCCCAGCAAAGCTCAGCCTTTGACTGTGGTGTCATAAGGCAGAACATTAATTCATAAAAAATATCTTCGCTACTCCCCTCTTCCCAAATCTTCCGGAATTCCACCAGCCTGTTTTCAATATCAGACCGTATGGTTTTATACTCATGTTGAAGCTCTGAGAATGCTAAATCTGAACTCATTCTATATTCAGAATCTCTTTTTATTCAGTTGATTAACAACATCCTTCACATTCTGCAGTTTGTCCATACTCGCAACAAGAATTCCATTCTCAGTATTGATCACTGCCACATTATCGAGGCCGATAAGCGCAACAGGCTTATCCTCAGTAGAATAAACAAGTGAATCTTTCGAATCAATGATAATATTCTCTTTAATATTTACATTCCGGTCCTGATCTTTCTCGTTCAATTCATACACGCTCAGCCATGCGCCTACATCATTCCAGATAAATCCGGCACCGAACACCTTCACCTCTTTTACTTTCTCCATAAGCACATAATCAATGGATTCAGGAACTACATTTGAAAATGTTTTCTTAAAACCCTCATCATCATCAATGTTTTTTTCCAGTTCCAGATAGAAGTCAAAATAACCAGGTGCATATTCTTCCAGAAATTCCTTAAAATATTTGAATTTATAGATGAACATTCCGGAATTCCAGAAATAATTTCCGGCATTTACATATTGTTCTGCAAGTTCGAGAGAGGGTTTCTCTCTGAATTCTTCAACTTTGAAGAAATCTGTGCCCCCTGTATTCTGAACCTTGCTGTTATCAAATTTAATATATCCATATCCGGTATGGGGAATATACGGTTTAATTCCTGATGTGACGATCACACGCTCATCAGCCGCATTCATCGCATCCAGCATCTCTTTGGAAAATTTCTCCTTTTCCGGAATATAATGATCTGCGGGGACAACGAGAAGCACTCCGTCAGGGTCCATTTTTGAGAGGACTATATTTGCCAGGATAAGGCATGGAGCAGTATTCTTTGGTGATGGCTCCACAATATAGTTGGATCTTTCAAGTTCCGGGATCGAACTCAGGGTAAGATCAAGATATTTCCCGTCAGCAATAATAAATATATTCTCAGGGAGGATGAACTCCTTGAGCCTTTCATAGGTTTGCTCAATCAGAGAAGAGCCGCCGATTATATCAAGGAATTGTTTAGGTTTCTTCTCTGTGCTGTAAGGCCAGAAACGTGTGCCCTGGCCTCCTGCCATTATCAATGCATAACGGGAAACACTCATATTATCCTTCCAGGGCAGATTTGTCAGTTCTGATCCATGTCTGGGTCCTGCCTATTTTGAAAATTAACTTTATATATCCGTAAACCTTTAGTTCCTTACCCTCTTTCTTTGTATAAAGCTGGCAATGATATTGTTTCCCGTTCTCCGGATCTACAATTTCACCATCAACCCATTTATCACCTTTTTTATAAAATCCCCACATAAAAACCATCCCCAGGGTCTTTTTATCCTTTAATTTACCTTTGCATTTATCACAAACCGGATCAGGATCTTCACCCTCTTTCGGGAATATTTTAAGGATCTGGCCATTCATTTTCCCATCTGCATCTACCCACACTTTTACAATTGATTTTACTTCCTTGGTCTTATCATCAATTGTTTTCCAATATCCCTCAGGCGAAATATATTCCGCATTGACCAATACAATTGATACTAAAAAAATAAAAACAAATAACAATGTCCCTTTCAACGATCTTAAGTTCATATTATTCTCCTAAAATTAATTGATGTTAACTGATATCTTTCTAAAAAACAAAATTGTCTGAGTACGGTTACAAATTTTATTTACTTTTACCCTTTCCGCCTATCAGATTCAGTATTGTAACAAAAAGAGCTGACCCGATTATAGACCAGAACACAGGTATGCCTCTTATATACAAAAAATCTTCAATGCCGACGCTTTTACTTATCCAACTCCCGATCAATGCTCCGATAAAACCCAGTATGATGCTTGTAAAACATCCTTTTGATTTTGAGTCAGCGAGTTTTGCTCCTATTGCACCGCAAATTGATGCTATGAATAGTAATATTAATAGTCTGATCATTTTTTACCTTTTTTTAGAGATAATATCATAAACCATTCTTTTATTTAATATCTTCGAGATCAAATCTAATAAAATATGATTTTAGATCCATTTCAATTTTTTTATGATCGGAAAACTTTTTTTTCATTCTTTTTTTAAACCTGATGGAATGTCCCCCTCTCTCATCTAAATGAAGAAGCTCATGGAATATTATATATGAGATCACATTTTCAGGAAGTTTTATAAGCCTTGAATTAAGGGTAATAACACCGTTACTTCTGCAATTTCCCCACATTCTTCTCATTTTTCTAAATTTAATTTCTTTTACCTTAACCTTAAGCTCGCGGGAATATAATTCTGTATATCTTTGAACTATTTCTTCAAAATCTCTTATATCTCTTTTAGAAAAATCCAGTTTGCCGGCCATATCAATGAGATCCAGATACTTCTCATATTTTCTTTTTATCCTTTTTATATTCTCCTTAAGTGTTTTTGTCAGATTTCCACCCGGAGGAAGGATCATCCTTGGAATTTCCCCATGGAATTCAACCCTGAAGTATCTGACCTTCCGCCTGACAATCTCAAATGTTATCCCTTCATACTCAAGGAATTTGTTTTCATGCACCGGATTTTTAAAAAACATTTTTTTATGCAATAAAATAGAATAGTGACATGATATTTATCATCCACAAAACCGGTTTTATTTTCCTTGCTTTTCCTTTAAATATTTTTAATATAGTGAATGTGATAAATCCGAATGCAAGTCCATGGCTTATGCTGTAACTGAATGCGATCATTATTATGATAATAAATGAAGGGAAACCTGTCTCAATATCTGTAAAATCAATTTTAACAATATTTTTGATCATATAGAATCCGACCATTATCAATGCGGGAGCGGTTGCGATCTTCGGAACAATCATTATTACAGGAACAAAAAGAATAAAAATTAGAAAAAGTGATCCGGTCACAACTGAGGTGAGCCCTGAACGGCCTCCGGCTGAAATGCCTGATGCCGACTCCACATAAGTAGTAGTAGTTGATGTGCCAAAAACAGATCCGAACATGGTTGCAGCAGCATCAAGGCTGAGAAGTTTCCCTAAACCGGGGATCTCACCTTTCTCGTCTATCATATCAGCTTCCCTTGCTAGCCCCAGTAGTGAACCCATACTGTCGAAAAGGTCCATGAACATGAGAGTGAAGATCGGAGCAATGAACGAAATTTTCAATGCGCCTAAGATATCGAGTTTCCCGAATACAGGTGAAATATCAATATTCAGAGAAACAAGCTTATCTGGAAAAGAGACATCTCCGGTTATAAGTGAAACGATCGTAGCAAATGCAATGCCTACAAGGAGAGCACCTCTTATTTTTTTTATTTCGAGAATGATCATCAGAAGAAGAGCACCTAATCCTATGAGTATGCTGTCAGAGATCTTCCCGGCACTCACCATAGTTGCATCACTCTTTACAATTATTCCAAGATTTTGAAGGCCCATGAATGCAATGAAAACACCTATTCCAACTGCAATTGAATTTAATAATTCGGGTGGTATTGCCTTCAGTATCCTTTTTCTCAATCCGGCCAGACTCAACAATAAAAAGAACAATCCTGATATAAAAACAATCCCCAATGCCTGTTCCCACCTGATATTCTCATTCAAAACAAGGGAAAATGCGAAAAAAGCATTCAATCCCATTCCGGGGGCCATTGCAATAGGTGAATTTGAAAATAAACCGACCAAAATCGTTATCACCCCTGTTACAAGACAGGTTACAACAATGAGAGAAGCCCTGTCCATTCCGGCAGAGGAGAGGATATCAGGGTTCACGAATATTATATATGCCATTGTCAGGAAAGTAGTTATTCCTGCAATTATTTCTGTGGAATAATTGACATTCCTTCCCAGGAACTTTCCGTTATTTACTTTAAACATTAAATTATCCTCAGAATGGTTCTATTCCATCTTTGGTATCAGGTTTTTCATCTTTCTTTTCAACGGTATCATTCAATAGTGAAGCAAATTCATTCTCAAGTTTTTTAAATTCACCCTTCTGATAATTCAGGATACTTATACAATTCTTTGCGGCAGTAAGAGCCTCTTTTGTTTTCTCCACCAGATCATCAATACCTATCTCATCCTTGTTCAGCGAGTCTGCTACATTTTCAAGTATTTTGAAATTTTTCTCGTAGCTTTCAGATTTATTTGTCATTATTTCTCCCTCTCCTTGACGAATATTTCACCGTCGAAGAATCTTATTTTTTTTTGTTCACTTTCTTTGAATACTTCAAGTGATGTCAGAGGCTTATTATTTTCATCCAGAGTGAGTGTAAATCCGCGCTCAAGTATTCTCTGGGGGTCATTTGATTCCGCATAGTCTTTGTACATATTCACTTTCGTTTCTTCGCTTGATATTACTCTGGATCCGGTATTCACGATTTCCCTGTATTTATTCGTAACATTCCGGATCAATGCTCCAATCTCCCGTTTCCTTCCGGACAGATCTATTCTCAATATTGATTTCTTAAGAATTGTATCCTCAAAATTACTTCTGGCTTTTACCAGGTCAGCGATCCTTTTGTTAGTAACCTTTACTCTTTCTTTCTCTGAAATAATATTTTCACTGCTCTTATTAAGCATAGAATCTGTAACAAATTTTATTTTTGAAGCTGATTGTTTAAGTGAATAAAAAACATGATCTTCAACCTGCCTGACCCTATTAGCCAGTCTCTCCTTTAAAGATCTTATTACAGCATTTAAGATCACCGGAATATGGGAAAGGAATGAGTTAACCTTTTCCGTTTCACCTCTGTGAATGATGGAAAACCTCAACATGATCCTTCCAAGTAATTCTCCCAGAATATCACTCTGCATATTAAATCCCTGACTGAAGAATTTCCCAATGCCTGAAGGCGTGGAGGGTGTTGGTGTAAAAAAAGAACACAACTCAACTGCAGATAGATCTTTCTCATGCCCTATCGCTGTAATAACCGGGATTTTTGTAAGACAAACCTTCTTACATATCTCATATTCATTAAAAACACTTAGTGATTGTTCACTCCCGCCCCCTCTCGCAATAACGATACAATCAAACTTCAGAGATGGATGATTTTCAAAAAATTCAATTGATCTGACCACGCTGGTGACAGCATTTGCCCCTTCCATCCTTGAATCGGTAAAAAAAATGTTGAACCTCTTTTCATTGGGATGAATCCCTGCCATTATGTCTCGTATGGATGTTCCCTGTTCTGAGGTTATAAGTGCAATGTTTTTAATAAGTTTCGGTAGTGTAAGATCCTTTTGAAGATCATATAATTTTTCTTTCTTCAGTTTTTCAATTGTTATATCAAGCTTACTTTTTATCTTTGACCTGGTATATTCCGGCATTATGTCCAGCAATTCGATCCTTACATCAACTTTGCTCTTTAAAGAGACCTTAAGGCTTGCCAGAATAAACACAGGGAGCTCCTTTTCGAGTAATTCGGCAACACCTGATTTTTTCAATTTCCCTGTCACCTTCTTAATGTTTGAACTTCTGGCCTCTACATTAAAATGTATATCAAGATTCTCGTCCTCATCCTTAAGATCAAAATATGAGAACCATTTATAATTCTTAATTTCAGAAGCGATAACACCCCTTATCCATATTTTGCCGGGTATTGATGTGTTCAATGCCCTCTCAATATTGTTTCTTAATTCGATAACGGAATATGATTCCGGCAATTCTGTTTCACCTTTTTCTATTAACAAAGATTTTCCACGAGGTTTAGTAACAGTTTTAACACCGGATATCCCGGAATTTAAAGTATCTAACTCCTTCTCAACATCTGAAGGATTCACATACCATGTCTTTTTTTCAGGATCAAACCTGTAACCCCTTAATTTCAAGTCTTCTTTTATCTGAAATGCATTATAAATATGGATACTATTCTCATCAAACGCAATTCTGACATTATGCCCTTTGATAACGATATCAACCATTTTCATTATTGTGAATATAGAACATCAATTCCATAAAATCAATATAAGAAAAATCATCAAATATTGATAATCTATAAAAAAAACTTGACAAATAATAATTTCAGAAATTATAATAGTCACATTGTTTCGGGTATTAGGAGGTATATAATGATGAAGAAAATTTCGATATTGATAATTTTTACCCTTATTCTATCGGTTTCTCTTGCTTATGCAGGGGAAAAACAAGACATGTGGCTCAAAGCTGTTTCAGAAAAGGACGGTAAAGTCAGGCTCCAATTACTCGAAGACTTTTTTGTAAAGTATGGTAAAGATAAAAGATTTTTTAAGAATTTGAATATTAATCTTACTAAAACAGCCTATCTTATAAGAAATTTTGACAAAACCATTGAATATGGAGAGAAAGTAATCTCAATTGAAGATCTTGAAGATAATTATAAGATTGAGATGTATATATACCTTGCAAACTCATACAATGTTACAAAGCGAGACATGGATAAAGCCTTTCAGTATGCAGGACTTGTCATTGATCTTGCGAAAAAGATAAAGAAAAGCTTTGGAGATGATAGTAAGCTTAAAAAGCAGATAAATTCCATTTACCTTTCTCCTGCTCTAAGTATTCAATCCTTAATACTTTATTCAAGGGGAAAAGATGATGAAAATTCCGGAGCTCTGAAAGATGCACTCGCAAAATCGATCGAAGCCTTTGAGCTCGACACATCAAAGAGGACTGAAAAAAGGATATTCTCTTTCGCTATTGCTTTGTATAGAAAAGATCCGCTTATGATAGACGACTCATTGGCTGCAGTAGAAAAATTATTCACGGCATCTGAAGAATCAAATCACAGATATGCATATATGGTTGGTCAGTGGTACCTGAAAAAAAAGGATAAGGAAAATGCAATTAAGTTTATAACAACTGCATACGATCTGAATAAAAAAGCTAATATTGCAACAAAACTCGGTCAACTTCTTCACAAGACTGCTCCACAAAAAGCTGTTGAATATTTTGCAGAGGCATTTTTGCTTGATGAATCTGATAAAGAATCCAACGCATATAAATATCTTCGCCAACTCTGGTACAATAAACTTGCAAAGGGGAAACCTCAGGCAGAGCAGGATAGCGGATTCGATGAAATACTTAAACTGGCTAAATCAAGATTGAATCCTGATTCCGAGACTGAGATGGAAGAAACTCCTGAAGAAGAGGGCGAAACAAATATCGACAGTAACTGAATTTATCAGACCTGAAGTTCGATCTTGCGGTTATTTCCTATTCGTGTTGTGATCTTCTGAGAATCAAGATATTCAAGTACCAGAATTATATTTTTTCTGTTTAAAACCGATATTTCACGAAATGAAGATATATCTATCATATCTCCCTGATTTCTTTTAAACTTTTTAAGCCTGTTGATGATTTTTGTCAGTTCATCTGAAAAAATAAAATATTCCCTTTTTTCATCAAGGGGGACAATTTTCTCCTCACTAAGGAGATGCCATAGTGAATTATTTATAAATCCAATGTCAAATTCCGATACCTTTCTAATTGAATAAATTGAAAATATTCCAAGTTTGTTTTTTTTTATAACTTTCTCCACTTCATTTACCATGGAAATTTCCTTTTCAGAGAGAGGAAGTTCTGTAAATACAAGTTTATCTTTCAATATACGGAAATCATGCTGAGACCTGGTTTTTTCAAGCATATACCGGAAATAAATAGAATCAGGATGAAATATAACCTGTCCGGCAATATCTGAAAATTCAATTGTTTTTAAACGGCTGTTATAGGAGTTTGAAAGTTTTTCAACCATATTATTGAAATTGTCAGTAAAGATTTTATAAGAACATGAATACAAATTGATAAGATCCATAAGCTTTATTTTTTTTTCAGATTCAAGCCGTATCAGGATATCAAGCAATTCTCTCCGGTTCATTGATAAAAAGTCCTCAAGATATAGGACATTCAATGCCTTTTCATTATTGACAGCCAGAAGAATAACATCCTCAGCCAAAAGGGTATCTATATCCTCATTTAGAGATTTTGCGATCTTGGTAAGCTTTTTCTTATTGCTCTCTGTAAAAACAGGGAGTAACGGTGTAAAGAATTTGGATCTGCTCTTCAATTCCACTTTTTCATTTAAATGCATAATAACCTTTTGTTTAAAATAGACATGAAAAATATCCTCAGAGATTTTCTTGAAACTCCCTGAATAATTCTTCTTCCCGAGAACGACAATACCGGGAAAGGATGCTTCTTTAATCTTTAGATGAACAAGGAATGAATTCATTTGAATTAGAAGATGCCTTTAAAGCTTTTAAGAATCATATACATCATCAGAAAGACCCGGTAAACAACTTATTTTTTGAATACGTCATATTATTAATTTGAAGAGCAAATGGGGTGAGTGAGGGGATTTGAACCCCCAACATTCGGTTCCACAGACCGACACTCTACCCTTGAGCTACACTCACCATTTGAAGTTTATTTTATACAAATAGTAAGCTTATGTCAATAATTGTATGGTAATTTATCTGTGATACCGGCCCCGGCCTATCTTTTATTCAAAAGTATCTTTGCATTTTCAACAAATTCATAAATCTTATTCTCTGCTTTCAGTTTTTTTATAATCTCATTTATTTTCTTCAGGAGATTCTTGTTCCCTTTTTTAACCGCAATGGCTGAACCGAGAGGGATATCATCTGTACCTATGCAACACTCAATACTTATCAGATCTATATTCCTTGAAACATAAGATATTGCTACAGGTTTCTCCAGTATCACTGCGTCTAATGTACCTTTCTTCAGGTTTTTTATAAGACCGGAAATAGAGTCAAAATACATAAACTTGGCACCGGAAATCTGAGCAGGAACCATTTCACTCTGTATAGAACCTTTCTGAGTACCAACAGTCTTTCCTCTGAGATCTTTGAGGAAAGCAATCTTATAACTGTCTTTTTTTTTGATTATCAGGCTTTGAATAGCATTATAATATATATCTGAAAAATCTGCAATTCTGGTCCTGGCATAAGTGGGATTAAGTCCGGCGATCAACAGATCAACCTCACCGGATTCAAGAACGGAGAATAGTTTGTGAAATATCAGGTTTTTAATAACAACCTTCACTCCCAACTCTTTCCCTATAACATTTGCAATATCAATATCAAGTCCAACAAGTTCATTATCCTTATCATTCATCAGGAAGAACTCATACGGAGGGTAATCTGCACTTGTTCCGACAATTATCTTTCCGGATGAGATTATCTTTTCAAGCTCAACACTGGATGCAGGTTGGGTACTTATCAATATGAAAAGACAAATGAACAGAATATTTATAATAGATTTTTTTATCATTATCACCTCCATTTTAATAATATATCAATTAAATAAAATTTCAAGTTTTTGAAAACATTACAAATCTATAAAAACTAGTTTTTACATATTTTAAAATTAAAAACACTCCAAATAGTGCTTGATTTATTTATAGTTTTATTATAAAAAATAAGTGTTAGAGGGAGAACTAAATGAATCAGAATGAATATATTTGTCCTAAGTGCGATGGTTTCCTTAAAGTAAATGAGAAAATAATATTTATTGCTCTAAAAAGCAATGGTAAGAAGGGAATCATCCTTTTAAATCCGGAGCTTGGTGATTATAGACGTATTGCTCATAGCACTCTCGAATTGAAAGATGGTGAACGCCTGACTTTTCTATGCCCTATCTGCCACAGCGATCTCTCTGCAAATGAAATAAACAGAAACCTGGCAAGGATTATTATGATTGATGAGAATGGTACGGAATTTAAGATCCTTTTCTCTGAAGTTCAAGGTGAAAAGTGTACATATCGTATATGTAAAAAAGAAATTGAAGCTTTCGGAGAGGATTCCTCAACATATATGAATTATTTTGGTTCCGGTCCTCAATGATATAAACTTTATTCAACTAACTCCTATCTATAACCATACTTGTGTTATTCCTATTTCTATGTTAATTTTTCACAATACTTAAGGAGTGGAAATGAAAAGAATAATTTTTGTATTACTTGTTCTAACTACATTTTTTATGGTACACGCAGACGTTGAGAGACTAAAACCCTATATTCTTGCAGGTATAGAAACGGGGGAAATTGAAAGCGTTTTAACAAAAACAGAAAATCTGTTAACTGAAAACGGATTTAATGCTATCGGAAAGTATTCACCAATGCAGGATCCCAACAGAGTCGTAATAGTTGCAACACACAAGCTGCTTACAGACTCCGTTGAAAAATTTGGAGGGCTGCATGCATTTGCCGCTGTGATACGATTCGGGATTATTAAAAATGGAAATAACATTGAAATATCATATATGAATCCTGTTTATTGGGGAAATGCATATTACAGAAAAAAATTTCCGGAAGTTGAATCCGGTTACAATGAATTGAATAAGATAATAATTGAGATGTTCAATTCTCTAGCAGAAGTAAAGAACCTCCCTTATGGATCAAAGAAGGGCGTAAAAATAAAAAAACTAAGAAAATATCATTATATGGTCTTCATGCCATACTTTGATAGTGTTGTAAAACTTGCAAAGAAAACAGATTATGATTCGGTTATAAAGAAGATCGAAGAAAATTTCACTAAGAAAATTGGTGGAGTTGAAAAGGTTTACCGCATAGATTTCCCCGGCAAAAAACTTACACTATTCGGGGGGGCATTATACGGGAAAAAAGGTGAATCAAAATTTTTACCTAAAATAGACAAAAAAGACCCGCGTCACGTAACTTTTTTGCCATATGAATTCCTGGTCATGAAAGACAGGGTTGTAATGCTTCACGGCAAGTTCAGGATAGCTTTATCATTTCCTGATCTCTCTATGGGTACATTTATGAAAATAGTCACCACCCCAGGTAATATTGCAGATTATTTTAAAGATATAGTAAGAAAGTAATGAAAATAGAGGGGAGTTAAACTCCCCTCTCAATTATTTTATTTAAGTGTTATAGTTTTTACTAATTTCCCGCCATGTCGTGAGAAATAGTTAAATTTCACTTCACCTTTCCCGGAGATCAGAAATTGATGTTCCACTTTAGAGAATCCCGGGATTACAAGAAATTGAACCGAGGGTTTGTACTCTTTGTAGAGAACTTTATCTGTATATTTATCGATCAAATTTCCTCCGGCCACAACTTTTATCCCTTTGCCGGATACTTTCAAAGTATCTTCCGGATAAAGTTTTTTGAACTTTGAGTGAAAACTCATTGTCGGGATCGCTTTAGTATTACTTAGAGTTGTCCGGACCTTATAAAGTCCTTTCCCAATCTTTTCCGGTTTTTGAATTTCCAACGAAACTTCCGGAGTATGCTTTGCAGAAAAGATTATAGCTGAAGCATTTCTATGAACCAGATCTTTCAGCATGAAAGGGGGTGACAACCTGGAACTGAGTTTGGCCCATCCTCCGATCTCGATTTCTCCGTACACCGGGTGTTTAAATGGCTTCCATTCGACAAAAGAATCCCCCTGGTTAAGATGGTCGTCAAAACGTAGTCTTTCATGTTCAAGCCTTTTATCGCCGAAGAATCCTCCACGGCCACCCTCATCTTCATCCGGAATTGCCTTCTTTTGTCTTTCAGTCTCTTTTATCGTGGAAAAAGTTTCCTGATCAGTCATATAGAGCTCGCCTACAAAATTATAGGTCCCCTGGGTCATCGCCATCCATTCACCAAAATCACCGTATGTGCTGTAAAGATCTTTCCAGCTGATCATATACCTGTAACCCGGAACTATCCTCTCAGCCTGATTTCCGAGGAAATCATATACTTCTATATCACCCCTGGGATACATTTCCTGTGATTTTGTACTGGGTCCTCTGAGGAACATACCACCGGTGTTATGAAAAAGCCAGGTCATACAAATGTTCGGCCTCTTTACAACATATTCTGAAATAGCTTTTAACCCTACTCCGGAAAAAGGATAATCTCCCGCACCACTCTGAACATAGTCCGGTGCCCAGTCATATCCCCAGTTTCTGTTCGGGTCAACATACCCTTCAGAGTCCTCATTGATCTTTCCATCACCATCATTATCGATCCCTTCTGACCCGAGGATCTTCCATTCCCCTTTCTTACCCTTTTTAACTCTGATCATAAGTCTTGGATCATCAGGATGGGTTTTGAAATCACCATCAGGATCTCTCTTCCTCATCATACATATATTTCCGTCTCCATCAAGATCATCGGGGAAATCTTCATCAAAGAGTCCATCGCCATCATCATCTTTCGGCCTCCTTAACCCCCTGTTGGAACTTGATGTCCCGCCGTCTTTAATAAAATGATATCTTCCATCCGGATTTATGACCGGAATAATGTAAAAACATTTTTTATCAACCAATGAAGTTATCTGATCATTTTTTCCGTAATTTGTAAGAAGATAATTAGCAAGATAGAGAGTAACTTCCGCTGCCTGGATCTCATTCCCATGAATATTCCCGTCGGCATATATTCCCGGCTTATCAAGTTCTCTGCCTGTTTTGGGATTATTAATAGTTAATGCATAGATCATCCGCCCCTCTTCACTCTTGCCTACAGCATCAAGCCTGGTAAGTTCCGGATATGCTTTATGGAGTTTTTTAACGGCAGATACGACCATTTCATATGAGTAATAATAATCGAAGGAGAGTGGAACTTTTACTTTATCCGTTGAAAATCTCTCACCTCCGGTTAAAGTAATAACAAATATCAGGATAAAACCAATTATCAGATTTCTTTTCATTTTTTACCTCCTGCATTAATGGTCTTTGAATCGCTTGAAGCGATACTTGTCTCAGATTTAATTTTTACTGATGTCGGATCTGAGGATAATATCAGCCATTCTACTAACTTGGTTCCATTTCCACCAATGCTTTTTATTATACTTCGCTTCTTCCCTTCAAGCAGCTTGATACCTTTTCCACTCAAAGTAACTATTACATTGCTTATCCTGCCATTTTTCTTTCCCATTTCAGTAGGATAAGGGAGGAAACCTCTATTTTCGAGCCATGCCTTTATTTTATATACTCCTGCTCCCATATCAGTGACTTTAACATCACTGATTTTTATTAATGGAAGTTTTTTTACAAGCTCAAATATGAAAGGAACCTGTTTTCCTACAAGATCACCTATCATTGATGGAGGTGGAGTTATTTTACTTAACGGGCTTATCCCCCCGATCTCAACGTCACCAAGTGTCGGATGATTAAAATGCTTCCATTCTATGAATCCCTTTCCTCCGAGCTTTTTCTCACTGAAGTCTATAATAGCAGTCTCCTCGGGAGTGCCTGAAGAATTGTCTTCAGGTTTTTTCATGTTTTTCATGAATCCTGCCATCTTTTTCGGAGTCATTACTCCATTTTTGACACCATTAATCAAAAATTCTGCTTTGATATTTTTTGGAGCATTAACAGATTTAAGAAATTTTTCTATTTTTTCCTTTCCAAGAGAAAGGAATTCCTCTTTTGTCATTTTTTCAAGCTTTTCTGCAGTGATCGCATTTTCATCTTTCTTTTTCTTTTCCACTTTAGGTAGTGTCCAGAAATCCATTGAAAATGTAGGGAGCCCGAGATGATAGTATGACCAGAGTTCAAAAGAACCATCCCTGGCTTTCTTCGGATCAAGCCGTTTATCATCAAGTTTGATCTTTTTCAAATATTTTTTATACTCTTCAGATATCTTTTCATAAAATTTAAGATCACCCTTAATTGGATTTACAACTGCTCCTAGGCCCATGAAACTTGCAACCATCGATTCAGTAACCTCAAATCCGGCGGGTACCACTTTTTTCACAATCTCCATTATCTCTTTCATGGAATACGTACGGTCAGTATCAATGCCCATAAATTTCCCGATCCTTTCAGGAACCTTGATCTTTGCCATATCAACCTGACTTTTTCTCCCTCCCTGCGGTGGGATCAGGCAGAAATTTGTATTTCCATAATTCATGGTCATGGCAATATCATCATGAGAGAAAACAAATTTGAAAAGTCCGAAAACCTCTGTTTCACTTCCGGGCCAGTCTCCCCCTTTTTTTGTGAAAGGCTTGAAAAGATGGGGGAAATTAATAGAAATATCCACACCACCAGGCCCATCCTCATTATATTTGCCATCACCATCATTATCGATACCTTCTGAATAAAGTTTGTAGACTCCCTTTTCACCCTTTACCCAATCAGCTTTTTTCATCAGTTTTTTATTGCCCGGGATCGAAAGAAACTCACCTTCAGGATCCTTAACTCTCATCAGTGTAATTACACCATCTCCGTTAAGATCCTCGACTCCGTCCTCATCGGTTTTATCATCTTTATCATCATTTGCGGGTTTTTCATTTCTATTATCTTCATACAATGGTTTTTTAAAATACCTCCATGCTGCATCAGGATTCCCGACAGGCAATATATACCAGGTAAAATTATTCCTCTTCTCTTTATCTTTGATCAGTTCATTAATAAGAAACAATGATGCTTCAGAAGAAATAGAATTAATACCTTCAAAATTCGCTGTCACTAATATTCCGGGAACAGTTTTCTTTTTCATTCTTATCTGATCACCGATCTCAAGAATATAAACCTTGTTTCCGCCTGGTGTATCAGCAATCTTATGAAGCCTGGTAATACCTTTATTACTTTTCACCAGATCATTAAGAAAATTATTAATTTCCTGTGGATTGTGGTACTTCGTAAGATCAACACCTGTTTGGCCTCCAATAAGAAAAGAAATTAAAAGCGGGACAGAAAAAATTGTAATTAACAATTTGTTTATCATATTCACCTCTGTAATTTAAGTTAAATTATTTATACGCCATATAAAATTTATTGTTTAATAAAAAAAGAAAAATAATTCATTTTTTTGGACCTAACCGGTAAATACTTAAATTTATTGTTTTTTAATAGGTTATTAACTATAATAATTGTATGAGAAAAGCCCGTTTTATCTGCTTCCTTGTATTTTGTTGCATGATTTTCCCATTACTTTTATCCGGGGATGTCTATCATCTTGAAATAAAAGGGCCCATCGATTCAATTGCAGAAGAATATCTCCTGGATTCTTATAAAAAGATCAACACTGCGGAAAATGGAGAACTTGTAATCCTATCTATCGATACTCCGGGGGGATTTTCAACCTCAATGCGTTCTATTATAAAAACAATTATGAACTCAAAAACTCCAACAGCAGTCTATGTATCTCCATCCGGGGCTCGTGCTGCATCAGCCGGATTTCTTATAACAATATCTGCACACATTGCTGCAATGGCTCCGGGGACAAATATGGGTGCAGCTCATCCGGTTTCGATCATGGGTAAAGATGTAGATGAAGTAATGAAGAAAAAGATAACAAATGATGCTGTATCCTATGTGAAATCGATAGCAAGAAGCAGAGGAAGAAATTCAGAGCTTTCCGAGAAAGCCGTCAGGGACAGCAGCTCTTTCACAGCTGGAGAATGTCTTGAAGGAAATCTTATAGATTTTGTAGTTAAAGATATCGATGAACTCATTAATAAAGCTGACGGGTTTGAGGTTCTTTCATCAGGCGGGAAAAAAGAAATTTTAAATATCAGCAACAAGACAATTCACAATATCACAATGACAATGAGACAACGTTTCCTCAGAACCATCACAAATCCGAATCTTGCATACTTTTTACTTATAATCGGCCTGGCAGGATTGTATATAGAATTTACACATCCCGGTGTTATAATTCCCGGTGTTATTGGAGGTATTGCCCTTCTGCTTGCATTTCTTGCATTTCAGGTTCTCCCAATAAATTATATCGGGCTTTTCCTCATCCTTTTATCTATCGGTTTTTTTATTGCAGAAATAAAGATCCAGGGGTTTGGGATATTGGGTATCGGAGGCATATTATCATTTGCTCTTGGATCTGTAATGTTATTAAATTCTCCAATTCCGGAATTAAGGCCTGCTGTTTCTACCATTGTCACTGCTACAGCAGCCTTTGGCGCTGTTTTTCTTTTCCTAGCATACAAGGTGATCAAAGTGAGCCGTAGAAAAGCAGAGACAGGTTCTGAAGGGATGATCGGGGAAAATGGTAGAGCAAGATCTCCTGTCAATTCGTTATCAGGAAAAGTGTTCATGAAGGGTGAAATATGGAAAGCAGTATCCGATGAACTGATATCCGAAGGGGAGATCGTAGAAGTCCTTTCAGTTGACAATCTAACACTGAAAGTAAAAAAAGGAGAGTAAAATGCCTATGTACACACCATTGTTTATTATAGGTTTTATTGTAATATTTTTATTGGCAAACTGGATAAAGATTTTAAAAGAGTATGAACGTGGAGTAATTTTTCGTCTTGGCCGCGTCCTCGATAAACCCAAGGGGCCGGGCCTCGTCATAATCCTTTACCCTATTGATAAACTGGTAAAAGTAAGCTTGCGAACAATAGTTCTGGATGTCCCGCCTCAGGATGTGATAACAAAGGATAATGTTTCCCTAAAAGTCAATGCAGTAGTTTACTTTAGAATAATCGATCCTAAAAGAGCAGTTATTGATATTCAGGATTACCATTATGCAACGTCACAATTATCACAGACGACTCTCCGATCGGTACTTGGGCAGGTAGAGCTTGATGAACTCCTGTCAGAAAGGGAGAAACTTAATTCAAAGCTTCAGGAGATAATTGATGAGCATACTGATCCCTGGGGTGTTAAGGTCTCAATGGTTGAGATCAAATATGTCGACCTGCCTCAGGAGATGCAGAGAGCAATGGCTAAACAGGCTGAAGCAGAGAGAGAAAGGAGGGCAAAGATCATTCATGCCGAAGGAGAACTTCAGGCTTCTGACAAACTTGCTGATGCAGCAGAAAAAATGTCAAAGAATAGTGTCACAATACAATTGAGATATCTGCAAACCCTTACTGAAATATCATCTGAGAATTCATCTACAATTGTTTTCCCACTTCCAATTGATTTTCTCACAAAACTTAATAATAAATAATGGCTGACAATAAATCTTACCTTGAGGTCAAAGTAACATTCACTCATGTAATCATTCTCCTGATCGCTGTTATTATAATCGGTATCTTCCTTTTCTATATTGGTTTCAATGCCGGGAAAAATGAAAATATGCGCAGCAAACCTTTCAGAGATATCTCTTCAATGTCTGTCAAATCTGATGAGATCAGACTTGATGACAACGGTGATGATAAAACTGAGGATATTAATATCGGCGAACCGGATATAAAAAAAGAACTGGGATTATTTGATAAAACAGACAAAAAAATAAAACCTGAGAATAATATAAAAAAAATGAAAACCATTAAAGTTCCAAAGTCTAAATCGAGAGACAACTATTATTCAATTCAGGTCGGATCTTTCAAAAGTCACCTTCTTGCAAAGAATTATGCAAAAAAATTTGCATTGATGGGATACCAAACTGACATAAGCCAGTTCCAATCAGGTGAAATTCTATGGTTCAGAGTAAAAGTAGGAAACTTTGAAACTCGGGGCTCTGCAAATAAAGAGAAAGCAAAACTTGAAAAGATGGAGAAAAAGAAATTTCAAACGGTAAAACTAAACTAATAATAAAAAGTATTTCACTTATATTTCTTTCTTCGCTGATATATGCTTTTTCATTTCCAAAATTTAATCTCGGCTTTCTTGCATTCATATTCCTTATCCCGTTGTTGTATCTTATGGGCAGGGATAATTCTATTTCCTATTTTAAGATTTTTTTCCTGTTCTCATTTTTTTCACATTTGATAATTCTGTACTGGATTCCAAATGTAATGGTATATTACGGAGGAATGAACCGTTTTCTCGGAATTTTCGGATTAATAGTTCTCTCAGCATATATTTCACTATTCTATGGATTATCAGGTCTGGTTATCAAAAAGGCTGTGAGATCGGATATATCAGCATTATTCATTATTCCTTCAGCCTGGATCTTCAAGGATCTTATTCTGGAGAAACTTTTCGGAGGATTTCCCTGGGAATTCGCAGGATATTCCCAATACAAAAACACATACTTTATTCAGATCACAGAGCTTGGTGGGATCCATCTGATCTCATTTATTATCATATTCCTTAATATTGCATTGTATCTGTTCCTGAAGAACAGGGACAAGAAGTATATTATTTCTTTTATTCTGATTTTATTCTCAACATATACATCCGGCTTTTTTCTTTATAAAAGTGATCTGTCACTGGAAAACAGACTTTTAAGAACCAGAGCGGGAATTATACAACCTAATACCGGACAAAATTTTTCAAACCATAAAAAATGGAAAAGGGCGTCACTAAAGGGTCTTTTTGAAGAGAGTATTAAACTGAAAAATAAAGGAGCTGATTTTGTGATATGGCCTGAGTATTCGATAGGCCTGGCCCCTCTTCAGAACAAGTACATCTTTAACAAGTTCAGTAATTTTGCTTTAGAGAATATTCCTTTATTTGCAGGTTTTACAGATTATAAAAATTCAGATGAAATGTACAATTCCATCATGCTTTTTAAGAAGAATGGATTTGAAAAATATGATAAGGTCAGACTGGTTCCATTCGGAGAATACATACCTTTTAAGGACCTGTTCTTTTTCATAGAGAAAATCACTGATGAGATCTCAGACTTTACTCCGGGAGCCGAAATACATAACCTTACTCTGTCAGGTAAAAAAATTTCAACACCTATCTGTTATGAGATCATCTATCCTGAAATAGTAAGAGATTTTATCAGCCTCGGAGGTGAAGCCATTATACTTATCTCAAATGATTCTTGGTATGGCACAACCGCAGCCCCTTATCATCTTCTTTCGATGTCTGTTTTCCGGTCAATCGAGAACAGAAGATATATTCTCAGAGCCACATCCAATGGAATATCTGCAGTGATAGATCCGAGAGGGAAAATCGTAAAAAGTGTTCCTCTTAACACAGAACAATCATTCGCTGCCGATTTCAGTTTCAGAGAAAATCTTACATTTTTCACAAGGATCGGGTATTTATTTCCCTATGCTATGGCTATCCTTACATTTGTATTTCTGATGCTATCTTTCAGAAGAAAAGATTAATAGATCTCAAACACGGACTTCCCTGCAGAAATCTCATCAAAAAATATTTCAACCCTGTAACGACCGATTCCCCAGTTCCCGGCCTTATTCCATCCCCACCCTGCTCTGTCATATGAAGCAAGATCAAGATCTTTGGAAACAGAGATATCTTTCTCAATATTTCCCCATCGGCTTCCATCCGGTTTGTAAATAATTATCCTGATTTTGATCCTTTGATCTTTAATTTTAAAAAACTTATTCTTAAAAAGTATATAAGGATAAATAACCCTTGTGTCTGAACGCCTGAACCGTGTGTTATATTCAACTTCAACTTCACCTGAATACTTATCATGAGACTCAAAAAACCTTACATCCTTATACTCATATCCGATTCTTTTTTCAGATAGAGAATGATTGACTATTTCAAATCCGGACTGAGCAACATAAGTCCCATCCATAAAAACCTGCACCTTGTACTTCCCCGGAGCCCAGTTCCCTGCTGATCCCCATCCGAATCCAAGCCTCTCATATGTTGCATGGTCAAGCTCTTTAGATATATTTATCTTTTTAGTAATAGAATTCCAATAAGTCCCGTCAGGCCTGAAAAATTTAAGAACTATATCAAGTTTGGAATCCCTCACATTAAAAAGTTTATTCCTGAAGTTAAGTTTTGAATTAATATAGCGGCTTTTTTGTTTTTCAAAGATATTTGTATATGCTCTATTTGAAATATCCTCATATTCAGCACCGGATTCGAAAAAGGTCATAGAGCTGAACTCTATATTGACCGATCCTGTAATGTTATTATTCAGTGGTTTAAACTCACCTTTATTAAATTCTCTTGCAAAATAAAATTCACCTGTCAGAGATGATGATTCCCATGGCACCTGTTTACCACCTGTTTCACTAATAATGTTCTTCCTGATCTTGCGAAGCATCATTCCAATTTCCAGGTCATCATTCAGGACAGATCTGAGAAAATGCTTAGTAAAAACACCATTCCTCCCTATCCCGTCACTTGCTGTTTTTCCCGGGCTGGTTGAATAGATTATAATGCTGCCTGAAGGAGCATCCATTTTTGCAAGCCCTCCAAACCCTCCTCTCTCTTTCTTATATGGATTTACTCTGCAGGCATCAAGAATAATTATATTCATTGAATTACCTGCAGTTCTCATCTTCTCAAGAACCAGGGCTGCATCAACTGCTTTAAATCTTATCTCATCCTCACTCATTATTTCCGAATTAACCGGCATCAGATAGTTAGTTCCATTAACCTGAACTCCGTGCCCAGAATAGTAAAACAAACCAATATCTGAATTTTTTATCTTTTCCCCGAACTCTCTGATAGCGGCCCACATTTCCCTGTAATCTGAATCTGTACTTGATATCACCTCAAATCCCCGGCTCCGTAAGGCATCACCTATATCAACTGCATCATTAACAGTATTCTTCAACGGATATCCTTTGTATGCTGCATTGCCAATAACAAGGGCAATTCTCTTTTCACGTGTTCCGGAATTATCAATTGCAGCTAATACAAAACTAAAAGTGAAAATAACAATAAGAATTAAAAATGATTTTTTCATATCTGTCCTCTGTTTAAAGAAAATATTAGCACAATTTTAACAATATTTCACTTAACAATTATTATTATTGATCTGATGTTTTTTTATAAGTGTAAATAAATAGGCTCTGCTTATTTTCAAATCTATAGCACTCTTGGTTTTATTCCATCCATTTCTTATCAACACTTTTTTTATAATACAATACTCGAATCGCTGCCTCAAAGCCAGCAATCCGTTATCAGTTGAACTTTCTTCCAAATTAAGCGATATGTTCTCCGGATAATAAGTAAAGGCTCTTTTCATGAATGATTCCAATTCCCTGACATTCCCTCTCCAATCTCTCTGAATGCAATAATTACTAAGGTTTCTCAAATCATCTTCCTTAAATGAAAATTTGTGCTTCCTGACAAAGTACTCAATTAATATGGGGATATCTTCGATCCGGTCTCTTAAAGGAGGAACCTTAATAATCAGATCTTGTATTCTGTAAAACAGGTCCTCTCTGAAATCGCCTGATTCTATCATTTTCTCAAGATCTCTGTTTGTAGCACTAATCAATCTGATATCAATTTTACGATATCGATTTTCTCCTACTCTTTTTAACTCCCCCTCCTGTATAACTCTTAAAATTTTTGATTGAAGTTCAACCGGAAGTTCACCTATCTCATCAAGAAAAAGAGTTCCTCCATCTGCCTCTTCGATTAATCCCCTTCGATCAAATTTTGCATCTGTAAATGCACCTTTAACATACCCGAATAATTCAGATTCAAGAAGATTGACAGGGATAGATGCTGAATTGACAGGAATAAATGGTGTTCCTGACCGATTCCCTGATACATGTACAGATCTTGCTACAAGCTCTTTTCCACTACCGCTCTCACCTGTTATAAGTAGTGAATAGTCTACTTTTGCTACTTTTGAAATCTGATTTTTTAAAAATCTTATCGCCTCTGACATTCCGATTATATTCCCGTTATCCATATATTTTCACTCCAATTATATTCTCTATAATAGTATACTAGCAGTTTATTTTCAATATTTTTTACATATTAATTTTTGTTTTGCTTCAGGTTCCGGAAAGATTCAGTAACTTAAAGATTATGAATAATAGTTTTTTTAATATTAACGGATTAAGGCTTGTTGGAGTGGTGAATTTAAATAAGTGCTTTTTTAAGATCAGAGATATCTCTGTAATTGGGATTTATTTTTGATATTTCATCTACGATTTCAAGGGCTTCTTTTTTATTTTCTTTACTTTTATAAGTAACTACAAGTTCATACTTTACAGCAAGATACTCTTCACTTTTACGTCCTTTCTCATCCAGAGCCTTTTTAAACCATGTGATTGCGTCATCCATGAGTCCTTTTTCACGAAAACACATACCTAATAATCCGGCTGAATCAAAAAACTTAACCGGATGTTTTGATGATATAAGGAATTCATGAATAGCCTCTTCAAGGAGTCCCATCTCTTTATAAGCTATTCCGAGATTATATCTTGTATCAAAATCTTCCTCACCGATCTTCTCATCCACCCCTTTTTTAAATTCCTCAAAGATCTCCATCATATTCTTTTCAACTGTGGATGTCCTTTGTTTCTCCAATTCCTTCACCCAATATTCAATTGCACTAAGTTCTTCAGAAACAACATTTTCATTTTCAAGGAAATGAATAGCATTTGGAAAAGTTACTTCCTCTTTCAGTAATTCTTCTTCACTTTCAAGCTCAATATCTACACTACTTAATTCCTCAAAAGGTTTACTGTCTTCAGGGTTAACATCTTCTTCTATTGCATTATCAAGGCTGAGCAGAACTCCTGATGATGACAGATTTGCATCTTCAAAATCTTCATCTTTCTCAATCACAGGTGACTGAACTATTAAGTCTTCATCAATTTTGTCTATAACTACATCACTAAGATCTATCGGCTCTTCGACCTCTATTTCATATTGTTTATTACTGATCTCAGAGAAATCAATTATATTTTGATCTTCTTCTTCCTGAACCGATATGCTGTCCAGGTCTATTTCAAAAGCTGATTCAGTTACAGCTTTTGGATCACTTTCTATAGAAATGGGCTCAGGTAATTCAGGTTCTGGGTCTGGTAAGTCAAGAATACTATCTTCTGTTCCAAAAATTGACGGATCATTACTTATGGGATTATCCAATAAGATTTTTGAATCTTCCTTCACCGATTCAAATTCATCGGTATTTATCTTGCTGCTATCCATTTCTATCTGATAATTGGAATCCTCTTTAAATGTAGATGAGTTGGTATGTTCCGCAAGTGAAGCCTCAGTAAGCTCGATCTCGATTTCCGGTGGCTGATTTGTAAATTCAATCTTAAGTTCATCTTCCTGGCCAACTTCAGAGTCAGCATCTTCGGGATCTGAATCCGGAGATTGAGCAGATGCCATTTCTTCTATCCTGTCAGCTTTAACTTTCTGAAGTTTATGAATCCTGGCCTTTATTTCTTCATTATCAGGATACTTATCAAGCAATTCCTCAGTAAGTTTTTCTGCATCACTATAATAACCATCATTTATATAGAAATCTATCTCAGAAAGATAACCTGAAATACTCGCAAAACTATCACTTTTCCCCTTATCAGTAGGTTCAATTATGCTGTCTTCCTCAGACAGAACCAAAACACTTTCTTCTACAGGTGGTTTATAATCAAGGTCAATATCCTGCATTCCAGTATTTTCAATATCATTGATCTGATCTTCTATTTCCTCTTGGTCAAAATTTATATCTATATTGGTTTTTTCTTCTCCACTTAGCTCGATTATTTTTTCATCTTCCGGAGCAAGATTGGCAAGATCATTTAATATATCCTGATATTGGTCTTCATCGCCAGTGGACTTAAAGATAGTAAGCAGCTCTTTTCCAACAGATATTGCTGCTGATATTTCATTGTTCTTTTTATAAACATCATATAATTTAAGATTAACCTCATTATTATCGGGATATTCATTCTTTATCTTTCTTAAAGTTTCCAAAGCATCATTATATTCATAAAGCTTTACTGATTCTTCCGCAACCCTTAGTCCCTGACTGACAATTTCAAGTTCCCTGTCAGCTTCAACTGATTCAATTTCTTCCTCTTCTTCTATTATTGCCTCTTTCGCATCCCTGATGTTTAATGAAGCCAGCTTCTCTTCATAATTTATGGGTGTATCTGAAATACGTATAAGTTCTGAAAGAACATCCTGGAGCTCTTTGTGCATTGAATTTGCTTCGAATAACGGAATAAGAGATTCATTTAATGCAATAAGATTGGTCTTTTTTCCGGTTTCTCTGAAAATAGATGCAAGTTTCTTTAATGCAGGGAAGTAGAGATTGTTAGATGCAATTATCAATCTCAGCATTGCTGTTGCATCTTCAACCCTTCCATCCTTCATGTATGAGTCGATTATGGGCAGAAACAAGTCAAAAGTCTTGTCATATTCCTCTCTATGCAGATACACTTTCCCCAATTTAAGTAATACTTCAGATTCTGTCGGGTCAATTTCAGTAATTTTTTTAAATATCGATTCTGCATCATCGATCATATTCTTTTTGAAGTATAGTTCACCGAGCATTTTCAGCAGGTTTTTATTCTTAAAGAGGTCAGATCCAAGTCCTTTTAATAACTCTATTGCTTCATCATCCTTTTCCTGAACCTTATAAGCATAAACCAGTTTCTCAACAAGTTTTATATTTTTTACTTTCTTTATGACATTTCCCGCAAGTTCTTCAACCTGAGCGAAATCCTTTTTATTCAGCAATATGTCAAATGCAATCAAATATTCATTTACAGCCTGATCAAGAAGTTTTTCCCTAAGATAATTCTCAGCTAACAATAACCGCATCTTTATATTATTCCGGTCAAATTCAAGAATCTTTTTATACATATCAAGAGCTCTTCTCTGATTACTGTTCCGTTTGAACTCTTCAGCCATATCAAGATAGATTTGCTTGGCTTCAATAATTAAACCCTGCCTTGTATATAACTCTGCAAGTCTGAAAGAAGCTTTGTCATATTTAGGATCTATACGCGAGATCCTTTTATACATTGCAATTGCTTTTGTGAAGAATCCCTCTTTCAGATAGTAGTCGGCCATCCACTCGAATTGTTCGATAGCACCCTTAATATTTTTAGATTTTAATTCTATGTCACCGATGATCCTTCTTACTTCAAGATCATCAGGTTTTATATTGAGAACTTTTTTATACTCTTTAATAGCGGGATCAAATTTCTGTTGTCTGAAGTACTTATTAGCTTTCTTAAGTATCGAAATTCGTTTTTCAGCCATTTTTTATTTTAAAACTTTTCCTATGATAACTGCTAACACCTTTAATATTTAATGAATTGATATGTTCTCTGGTAGGATATCCTTTGTTTCTATCTAACCCATATTCTTTAAAATACCCGGAAAATTGTCTCATTAGATCATCTCTGAATACTTTTGCAATTATCGACGCCGCAGCGATCGAAATGCTCTTTGAATCACCTTTAATTATTCCCTCCCCGTCTACATACATAAAATCGGGATTTATCCCGTCCATTAAAACATAGTCAGGTTTTATTTGCAAATTCATCAGTGCCTGTTTCATAGAAACTTTGGTAGCATTAAGTATGTTCATTTCATCTATATCATCATTCCAGCACCATCCAATTGAAAAAGCATCAGCGTTTTCATAAATATCCTCTGCCAGTATTTCCCTTTTTCGTTGTGGGATTTTTTTTGAATCATCTATTTCAAAGTTTAATCGATTTGGATTTAAAATGACCGCTCCAGAGACAACAGGCCCGAATAACGCTCCCCTGCCTACCTCATCTATACCGCAAATACGGGAATAATTCTGATTTATCAGCTCTTTTTCTATATTAAAACTGCAGGTCACCTGAGTTCTTTCAAACGTGCTGCTTTTCCTTTAAGTTTTCTCAAATAATACAATTTTGCACGCCTGACCCTGGAATGCTTAATAACTTCAATTTTTTGTACAAGCTTTGAGTTTAACGGGAATATCCTCTCAATCGAAATTCCGAAGGAAGTCTTCCTCACGGTGATCGTCTTTGCAATACCACTATTCTTAATAGCTATTACTGTACCTTCAAAAACCTGTATTCTCTCTTTCCCGCCTTCAACAACCCTGTAAAACATTTTCAACACATCACCAGGTTTGATTTCAGGAAGATCAGTTCTAATCTCCGGATAATAATTCAGGTTTCCAATATCCATTCTGTTCTTCTTTTTTTCAATCTTTTCTTCTTCCTTTTTCTCTTCTTCAGGAGCAGCTTCCTTCACGTTCCCTTCTGCTTTCGGCTCAGTTTCTTTTTTCACTTCCTTTTTTACTTCTTCCTGTTTTTCAGTCTCTTTGGCTTCTATTTTCTGGTCAGCTGATTTTTCTTCCACTTTCTCCTTTATATCGGCTTTCTTCTCTTCTACAGGTTCAGTTATTCCTCCATCTTTCTTATCATCGGTCATTCTAATTCTCCTAATGTATAAACTGTTTTATATTTTACACAATTTTACTGTACTTTTCAATATCAGAGCCAATTTAATTTGACTGTCCATAAATATTCTGATATAAAACTTCTGGTAAAAACAGAGAGTTTTGATTCAATTGTACTTCAAAGAGGAGAGCGTATGAGTTCCGATAAGGATTTTATTAAACAAATCACAAAAAGATCAGATGATTTCTCAAGATGGTATACAGATGTAATAAAAAGAGCTGAACTTGCAGACTACACTACAATGAAAGGAATGATGGTAATAAGGCCTTACGGTTATGAGATCTGGGAACATATTCAAAGCAATCTCGATAAAATGTTCAAGGATACCGGCCACAAGAACGCTTATTTTCCTTTATTTATCCCGGAAAGCTTTCTAAAAAAAGAAGCAGAACATGTTGAGGGTTTTGCACCTGAAGTAGCCTGGGTTTCATTTGGCGGAGACGAAGAACTTGAAGAGAGGCTTGCTGTACGTCCCACCTCGGAAGCGATCATTTGCTCAATGTACTCAAAATGGATTAAATCATGGAGAGATCTGCCTGTCTTGATAAATCAGTGGGCAAACGTGGTCCGCTGGGAAAAAGTCACCCGGCCTTTCCTTAGAACCACCGAATTCCTCTGGCAGGAAGGACATACTGTTCACGAATCCGCTGAAGATGCTCAATCAGAAACTCTCAGAATGCTCAATATATATAAAACATTTGCTGAAGATTATCTGGCAATACCTGTTATTTCAGGAATGAAATCTGAAGCCGAAAAATTTGCAGGTGCAGAAAGCACCTATGCTATTGAAGCTCTTATGCCTGACGGGAAAGCCCTGCAGGCAGGGACTTCACATAATCTGGGGCAGAACTTTTCAAAGGCGTTTAATATAAGATTCGAGACCCGGGATCAGAATTTGGAGTTCGGCTGGCAGACTTCATGGGGAGTTTCAACGCGGCTGATCGGTGCTTTGATTATGGTTCACGGGGACGATTCAGGACTGGTAATTCCTCCCAGGGTAGCCCCTTTGCAGGCTGTTATTGTACCTATCTCAAGAGGGAATTGGAAAGAGACTGTTCTACCCGAGGCACAAAAACTCTTCAGTTCCCTTAAGGAAGCGGGGATCCGTGTTTATCTTGATGATAGAGACACTTATACTCCCGGCTGGAAATTTTCAGAATGGGAAATGAGAGGAGTACCGGTCAGGATAGAGATAGGCCCGAAAGACATTGAAAAAGGGCAGGTTGTTCTTGTGAACAGGATCAATAGAGAAAAATCCTTTGTTGAAATTGGAAATCTCATGATTGAATTAAATAATCTGTTAGAAAAAATTCAGAAAGATCTTTTTGAAAAAGCACTAAAATACAGAAAGGACAATACTGTAACAAATAAAACCCTCAACGATCTCGCTCAAACAATTGAGGAGAAGAGGGGTTTTGTAAGATCAGGATGGTGCGGCAGCCCGGATTGTGAAGCAAAAGTTAAAGAGAAAACTGCAGCGACCATTAGAGTTATTGACAATAAAAAAGAATCAGGTATAAACAAGTGCCTGGTATGCGGGAAAGATTCAACAGATACAGTGATTTTTGCAAAATCATATTGACGAAAAATTGTAAAAAAATATTATTAATGATAATATAATATTATGATAATTGAGTGCCCGAATTGTAGTTCCAAATATAATGTTCCCGATGAAAAGATAAAAGGGACTATAAAACTAAAGTGCTCAAAATGTTTTAATATTTTTTCCTTCAGTAAAAAACAGGAAGATGAATCGGAAAGCAACAAAGATACTGCAAAAATAATAGAAAAGAGCATAGGTGATTCACTCTGGAGTAATGAGAACCTTAAACTGCCTGAAGGTCAGAAGATTTCGATTGCAGTAATTAAAGGTGCAAGAGCTGGATATATCTATCATTTGTCCAAACCATATGTTTTGATAGGACGTGGAAAGGTAGATCTGATCATCCCGGACAAAGAAATCTCAAGAAAACATGTTGCAGTAGAGGTCAGGAATACTAAGATTTACCTTCGAGATCTCGGTAGTACAAACAGTACGTTCATTAATGATTCAAAAGTATCGATCACTCAAATAACCGACCAGACCGAATTCAGGATCGGCCAGACAACTTTAATGTTGATCACGACATCAAAGGACTAAAATTTTGTGGAGATCATTAAAATTATTAGTTAATTTTTTTATTACATCTATTGTATTCAATTTTTTCATTCTAATACTGATAATGTTTTTAAACCCTCACATTTTCCTGAGTGATACAGAGCTGATAACACTTTTTATTAATCTTTTCTTATTTTATGGCCCTCTCTGGTTTGTAATTATTGCAATTGTATTCTTTATTATTCAATTTTTTGCTGAAAAAAAATATAATATAGGTATAGTGGCACCTCCCACCCTGACGTATTTTTTATCTTTCACAATGCTTAATATTTCGATCATATTTTATTCGAACTATGAATACTATTACGATTTTTTCCAGGCTGATACCAGGACAAAACTTGTTACTGTCCTACTCATAAATCTTTTTTTAGTTATTACCGGAATAATTTTTGTGTTTTTCAAAAAGATCAACAAAAGCTGGGTCCAGCTGATTTTCATTCTCCTTCTTATCCTTAATATGACAAATGCTTATACATCTATAATTTCACTCAACAGGGATATCAACAAAAATGAAATGGATATCCAGCCACAGGTCGAATCAAACCCCCGGAAAATAAGGATCGTGATCATGGATGGTCTATCCCTCCAATTTATAAGTTCATATACTTCAGATCAAAACCTTCTTAATTTTAATTTATTGCTTAAAAATGGCGTCAGAGGGAGGATCAGGGGATTTAAACCAAACTTCAATGTATCTCTCATCAATTCTGCAATGACAGGACTCAGGCCTTACAAATTCCGGTATCACTCTGATTATAAATTCAGATTCAGAGAATTAACTTATGAATTTGACATGTTCCCTAAATATATATTTTTCCGGAATTCATCAGTTCTGAGCTCAACAACATTTTATAAAAAGAAAGAAAACTCCAATTATAGTGATAAACTCAGCCTGTATTATGAAAATTCAGGAAAGAAAGTTCAAAAGATCTTTGAGCCGAGATATTTCCCCACTTATTCTGAAAAAGCACTTAAGAAGAGCAGTCATTTTATCAAGTATTATTCCGATATAATTGGAAAAGAGACAGGTAATAACAGGAAACTGGAAATCCTGAAGAAAAGTTTTGCCTTTGACGATTTTTTGCGAAATCAGATTGCGGATTTGAAGGACAGGGACACATATTATTCAATAGTAAGGCTCCCTGGCCTGGGGGTTATCAGTAAGATTTTTTATCAATATTCTATGCCTGATCTTTTTGGAGATATCAGCAATGAAGAGGTAAAGAAATATGGCAGGATCATAGAACAATACTATGAATATTATGACTCAATTCTCGGAACCCTGATCAGCTCCACCGGAGAGAATGAACTTCTGGTTATTATGAGTTTTTTTGAATATGAGCCACTCCCGATCTGGCGAAGATTGCTCGTAAACCTTTTAAGCCAGGATGAGAGAGAAAGTTTTGTCTATTCACCCAACTCAATGGGAACGCTCCTGATGTATGAAAGAGGGAGTATAAAAAAAGATTACAACCTTAAAACAATCTCAATAAATGATATTTTCCCCACTTTGCTCTACTATTCCGGTTTTCAACTTTCAAAAGATCTTCAGGGTGAAGTTATGAAGGAAATATTTACGGACGATTTCAAGCTTAATAATCCTATTGAGATAATTTCAGACTAGAATTGCTTCAATAATCATATTCAGATTGACTGAATATCTCTATTCAAATATAATCCTTTATAAGATGAAAAAGCTATCCCCTCTTCTAATTTCAGTATTGTTAATATTCTCATGTGCTATTAAAAAAAACATCCCCGAAGTTACTCCAGATATCAATGCTGAAAAACTGATGGAAATATCCCTGAGTCCGACAACCTTCTCTATTCTCAGTGACAAGAACAGAATAATTCTTTCTGACCTGAAGGGAAATATTCAATCAATTCTACCAGAAAACAGAAAGTCCTCAAATTTATTGAATACAGAAAACAAACTAAGAAAACGATTTTTTTTTCAAAATGGAATAATTGTCCTTAATACCCTTAATAATAAAAAGCAGTTCCTGTTTGATCTGAACACGAATAATATAATTTATGAAATTAAAAATGCATCCGGTAAAAGGATCATTGGAGTGGATAAGGAAAATCTTGTTTATCATAATAAAAAATCAATTAATATCTTCAATTTTCAGGAAAAGAGAGTAATATTCTCAACTGAAATAAATCAGGGCAAAATTATAAATTGTGAGATCTCTGATAACAAAGCCTTTATCCTGAGCGAGAATTCATTTCTTATATACGATCTTTCAAAAAACATAAGTACTTTTAAAAGTATTGAAACACCACCGGCTTCTCCTTTCCTGAAAATAAATGATAATATTTTTTATGGTGACAAAAAGAGAAATCTTGTAAATTTCTCTCTCAATAAGAATAAAATTATCTGGAAATATAGATTTCAAAAACTATTGATCATTAAACCTGTTTTCCATGAAGAAATATTAATTGTAAATCCGGAAGATAATAACACTTATTTTATAACTCGCAGAGGGGGGCTCAAACATTGGTACAGATCAGATTACAGCCATCGCTTCGAACCGGTTCTTATGAAAGATCATTTAGCTGTTTTTCAACGTGTTAAAGAAGGGACTTCAATTAGTTTTTACGGGATAGAAAAGCACTCTGTTTCAAATTTCAGGGATAAATCTCTTTTACTGAAACTTCCCCCCGTTTACTCTAACGGTAATTTATATTCTATTGGAACTGAAAAAGATGATCCTGTTCTCAAACTTATAAAAATCGGTAATAAATTCGGATCGGAAATCACATCAGAACCAGGGGGTAATTATGAAACCGGTAAATCGATAAAATTTCTGATCAGGCCTGTAAATATAATAAAACCGGAAATCTTTGCAGAAATACTTAATGATAAAAAAGAAAAAATATTTTCAAAGATATTCCAGAATGCCCTGCTTTCTTCATTTATCTGGGTCCCTGATACCAGAGGGAAATTTATCCTGAATGTAATTACAAAAGATGAAAAAGGAATAACAAGAACAGATACAAAAGATCTGGTTGTAACAGACCCCGGGCAAATATATAAAAAACTTCAGATAAAACTCCATAAGAAATGCGGAGTGAAAGAGCAGATAACCGGCCAAAAAAATGAAAAAGAAGATAAAGAGCTATCTGACTGATAATAAAATCAGATTTTTAGATAACTCTGAGATAGGAGATTTCCTGACCATGCGTGTCGGTGGAAAAGTTGGATTTATTATTTTCACCGATTCTAATGAGAAATTAACAGAATTACTCGAAGTGTTATTTTCCCTTAAACAAAAATATATTCTCATCGGAGGGGGAAGTAATATTATTTTTCCCGATTACGGGAAAGATTTAATTGTAATAATCAACAATTCATCTGAGATCAGTATGGAAAAAAAGGATACTCTCAAGGTAAATACAGGGCTGAAGAACACTGATTTTCTTGAATATTGTAAAAACAATAATATTGCAGGATTTGAATTTCTTGCCGGTATTCCGGGCACACTCGGTGGAGCGACTGCAGTTAACGCCGGTGCTTTCGGGGAATCCATTTCGGATAAAATTACCGGAGGGGATATATTCACAGAGGACGGGAATTTTGAATACATGAATAAAGACTTCTTTAAGTTTGAGTACCGTGATTCAAGATTCAAGTACGGGAAAGATATAATTATAAATATTTATCTGAAATTTGAAAATGGAAGTAAAAACTCCATAAAAAACAGAATAAATGAAATTGTTAAGTTGAGAACCGAAAAACACCCACCCTACTCTTCATTCACAGCCGGATGTTTTTTTAAAAACCCTGAAGTTGAAGGTAAAAAACTTTCAGCAGGAAAACTGATAGAGAATTGTGACCTTAAAGGGTATGAGACTGAAGAGGCCATGATTTCTGATAAACATTCAAATTTCATAGTAAATAAGGGAACTGCCGGTTTTTCAGATATTGAAGAACTTGGTAGAAAAGTTCAGAATATTGTAAAGAAAAAAAACGGGATATCTCTTGAAAGAGAAGTAATATTTGTTTCACCAGGTGGTGATAAATTTTGAGTTCTAAAACAATACAGGGAAACTGAGAGTATATGAGATTCATTTTTATATTTATAGATGGAGTCGGGATAGGGAAATCAAATGGTAACAATCCCTTTATCGCAGCTAGCCCGAAGATACTGCGATTATGGGAAAACTTCACCATAGATCTTCCTGATTTTACTATTAAGCCCATTGACCCTCTGCTGGGTGTTGATGGAACCCCCCAGAGTGCTACAGGACAAACAACGATATTTACCGGAGTGAATATACCAGGACTTCTTTCAAAACATATCGGTTCCTTCCCGAACAGGATCATGAGAAAGGTGATAAGTGAGGAGAATCTCCTTCTGAAACTTGAAAATTCAGGAAAAAGTGCTAAATTCATAAATGCATATCCTCACCATTCAGAGCTGTTTTCCAACTCCAATATCAATATTGATAATGAGGGTAACCTTGTTTTCTCCGACAACTTTCCGGACAAGTTTAAAAAAAGGATCTCTGTTACAACATCAATTCTAATTTCAAATAATGTCAAACCATTTGATACAGTAGATATAAAAGAGAAGCGATCATTGTATCAGGATTATTCGAATAAATCTCTTCTAAAATACGGCCTCGATCTTCCCGTTTTCTCCCCTGAAGATGCCGCAGAAGTACTTTTTAGGACTTCAGGAAATTTTGATCTTATCCTTTACGAATTTTTTCAATCTGATATTTACGGCCACAGAAAAAATATTGAAGAACAGATCGAATTGATATCTGATCTGGATCTGCTTTTATCTACACTTATATCACTAATGGATCGTAATAAAGATACACTTCTCATAACGAGTGACCATGGAAATCTGGAGGACAGTTCAGGTAAGGCTCATACAATGAATCCTGTACCACTCATAACATGGGGAAGAGGGAGTTCTGAACTGGCTGAAAATATCAACAACCTTTCAGACGTCACTCCGGAGATACTTAATTTCCTGACTTCCTGATCTTGTCAAAATTATTTTTTATTGCAATATTCAATTCTTCGGGTGATATCCCCTTAATATCAGCAATTCTGTCTGCAACTATCTTTACCCTTGACGGATCATTTGTCTTACCTCTGAAAGGTTCAGGTGAAAGGTAAGGTGAATCTGTCTCGGAGAATATCCTGTCAACAGGTATCATCTCAACTATCTCCCTTAAAAAACCAGACTTCTTGAATGTTACTATACCCGATATAGAAATATAGTAACCTCTTGATATTATCTCTTTTGCATCTGTTATATTTCCTGTATAGCAGTGAAAAACAACCGGGAGTTTAAACTTTGTTTCTTCAAGCATACTTATTATTTCAGATTCAGCTTCCCTGGAATGTATTATCAGTGGCTTTCCAAGTTCTTTTGCTATATCGATCTGCCTGCGGAACACTTTCTTCTGAACATCAGGAGTTGAAAAATTGTAGTGATAATCAAGGCCTGCCTCACCTACTCCGATGGCCTTTTTATGTTCCATAAACTTTAGTATCTTTTTCTCAACTGCCGTTGAATAGTCCCTGGCATTATGAGGATGGGCAGCAGTCATAATAAAAATGTTTTCATTTCCTTCTGCGATCTCTTCAGTTATTTTGTGTGAATCCTTTTCATATGGATCTGCTACAGACACTAAAGTGGAAACACCCGAAGTGAAAATGGTTTTTATCAGTTCTGACCGGTTTTCGTTAAAATCTGTACTGTCAAGATGACAGTGAAAATCTGTATATCCCATACTTTATTATAACACACGATTTCATATTTGACTTTTTATTTCCCGTAAGCTATAAAATCTTTTAACCCATTTCTAAAGGAAGGCAACTATGGATTCATTTTTGACCTGGCTGGATAGTATTTTTGTAACTTACAATGAGTATATCGGCGGATATCTGCTTCTCGCATTGTTGATCCCTACCGGTATTTTCTTTTCTATCAAATTCAGATTTCTTCATATCACGAAACTATGGCACTCCCTGAAAGTGATCGCAGGGAAGTATGATAAGAAAGGTGATGAAGGGGATATTAATCATTTCAGAGCCTTGACCACGGCTTTATCGGCAACAGTCGGGACCGGAAATATCGTTGGAGTTGCCCTGGCAATTTATGTTGGCGGCCCCGGTGCTGTCTTCTGGATGTGGGTAACAGGATTTCTTGGAATGATGCTTAAATTTGTTGAAAGCACACTATCTTTGAAATACAGAAAAATTAATGAAGACGGTTCTGTGTCCGGCGGGCCCATGTACTATATGGAATACGGCCTGAAAGACAAGTTGGGATCTTATTCCAAATGGCTTGCAATTGTGTTTGCCGGAGCCACTTTATTGTGTTCGATGGGAACCGGGAATATGGCGCAATCAAACTCTATATCTGATATTCTGAGCAAGAATTATAATATACCTACTTATATTTCCGGAATAATTATTACAGCCTTTGTCCTACTCGTCATAGTAGGAGGGATAAAAAGGATCGCAGAAGTTACATCAAAACTTGTTCCGTTCATGGCTGTTTTATATTTTTTAAGTGCACTGATAATATTAATAGTTTTCTATAGACAGATCCCTGATGCATTCTACCTTATATTCACTGATGCTTTTACCGGTACTGCAGCCAAAGGAGGATTTATTGGGGCTGTATTCATGATCACGATCAGACAGGGAGTAGCAAGAGGATTATTCTCAAATGAAGGTGGACAGGGATCAGCTGCAATTGCCCATGCTGCCGCTAAGACAAAGCATCCTGTGAGAGAGGGATTAGTTGCATCGGTAGGCCCTATGGTCGATACAATTATTATCTGTACACTTACCGCACTTGTAATAATAGTTTCTGGAGCATGGACTAGTGGAATAAAAGGTGTTGGAATGACAGTTGTAGGATTCCAGAACGGGTTCTCTGCGATCGGGATCGGTTATATAGCAAAACATGTTGTAGCAGCAGGCCTTTTATTATTTGCATTCTCAACCATTATTTCCTGGTCTTATTACGGCTCCAGAGCATCAGAATACCTGTTCGGCCCCAAATCAATAAAACCTTACAGATTCGTATACGGCTTCTTTGTATTCCTCGGTTCTGTGTGGGGACTAGACCTGGTATGGCACTTTGTTGATATGGTTATAACTTTTATGACAATTCCGAACCTTATCGCCATACTTCTTCTGACCCCTGTGGTTTCTAAAGAGATAAAGAGCTATTTTAATTATATGAAATCGATCTCAGATTAATAAATTTAAAGTCCGAGAACTTTTTTTAATTTTTCGATGAAGAAATTAACTATTTATTAAATAAAGATGGTTGTTCCTTATCTTCGAACAATTCGGTAAGTTCTTCAAGGGAAGGCAATTGAGTAAGATCATCGAGGCCGAAATAAAGGAGGAATTCTTTCGTTGTTGAATATAGTAACGGGAGGCCCGGAACTCTTTTTCTTCCTGATATTTTTATCAGTTTTTTCTGCAGGAGGCTTTTTACGGGCCCGGTAGAATTTACATTTCTCAGATCGGATATCTCGGCAAGAGTAACAGGTTCTCTGTATGCAACTATTGCAAGTGTTTCGAGGGAAGGGACTGTCAGTTTAGAGGATCTTTTAATGGTAAAAAACTCATTCAGAGAATCGTGAAGTTCAGGTTTAGTGGAGAGATATATACCTCCGCCACTTCTGTTCAAAGACAACCCCCTTCCATCTTCTTTATAAATTTCTTCCATTTTTTCTATGATTTTTTCAAATTCGGATATCGATTCACATCCGAGGAAATTTATCAGTTTTTCCGGTTCTACAGGTTCTCCGGAAACAAAAAGAATGGACTCAATAAGAGATATCTTTTTCTCAAGTGTATCAGCTGTAAAGCCGGACTCATCTGTCAATTTGATATCTCTCCTTTTTCATATTTCCATATTGATATCGTATCAAATAATCCTTTTTGAATTGCAATAATACTTTTTCGTTTGACCATTTCAAGAACAGTAAAAAAGCTTACCAGGATCTCTTCAACCGAATCGAGTGCTTCGGCATATTTATTAAAGTTAATAAATCCATCTGATTCAAGCTTTGATAATATCTGATCCCGCATTTTTTCGACCGAATAGTTTTTCTTATCCAGAAACAGAACATCTTTTCCGTCTTCCCTGCTTACAATATTAAGAAATATCTCAGCAAGCTGGAATGAAGAAACCTCTTCCAGATCATATTCTCTGTTCTCAAATTTTTCTGTTATATCTTCCCTTTTCCACAACATTATCTCCCTCTTCTCCATCTCTTTAAGAAGTATTGATATTTTGCGGATCTTATCAAATTCAATGAGGGTCCTTATCAATTTCTTTTCTGGTGATTCCTGTCCTTCCTGTTCAGTTCTGGGAAGTAGTGATCTCGATTTTATATATATTAAAGTTGAAGCGGTCATCAGGAAGTCCCCCTCCCTGACCGGATTTATACCATCTCCTTTTTCAAGATATTTAAGGTACTCGGATGTAATATCGGAGATCCTGATATCCATGATATTCATTTTATTTTTTCTAATCAGATGGAGGAGAAGATCAAAGGGCCCGTTAAAAAATTCGGAATTGATGTTATAAACATCTTCCCCCGGATCAAAATGCATCTCATTCATAATTATACCTTCATAAGCTCTCTTACACTTCCAACAGTTTCAGAGGCAATTGCCCTTGCCTTTTTTGCACCATTATCAAGTATCTCTTTAGTATCGGTATTTTTGTACTTTTCACGTCTCTCTCTTACAGGTTCAAGGAAATTATTAAGATTTTTGATCAATATTTTCTTGCAATCCAGACATCCGATCGATGCGCTTGCACAATCTTTAACGATGTTTTCTTTCTCACTTTCTGAAGAGAATGATTTATGAATTGAATATACCGGGCAGTCTTCAGCAACACCGGGATCGGTTCTTCGCTGTCTCCTTGTATCTGTTTTCATGGGTTTGATCTTTGCTTCCACTGATTCAGCAGAATCCGAAAGGAATATTGAGTTATCGTAACTTTTAGACATTTTCCTTCCATCTGTCCCGAGAAGTTTGGGAACCGGTGTCAGGAATTCTTTCGGCTCACGAAAATACTCTCCATAAAGGTTGTTGAACCGGCGAACGATCTCCCTTGACAGTTCAAGATGAAACACCTGGTCCTCACCGACCGGGACCATATTCCCTCTTACAATAATTATATCGATGGTTTGAAGCAGAGGATATCCGAGAAATCCGAGATTGTTAATATCCCTGTCCTTCAGCTGTAGTTGCTGTTCCTTAAAGGTCGGGACCCTTTCAAGCCATCCCAGGGGAACTATCATAGAGAACAGGAGATAAAGTTCGGCGATCTCCTTTACTTGGGATTGTACGAATACTACACTTTTTTCAGGATCTATTCCGACACTCAGCCAGTCGATCAGTGTTTCCTGAATATAGGAATCTATATTTTCCGGATTCTGATAATCTGTTGTCAGTGCATGCCAGTCAACAATGGAAAAATAGCTCTTATACTTTTCCTGCAAAGTGATCCAGTTTTTCAATGCACCTTCCCAATGGCCCAGATGGAGCATTCCTGTCGGCCTCATACCGCTCATCACAATGTTTTCTTTCATTTTTTATCCATAGAAGAGGATCTTCATTATAAAGTTAATCACAGGCCTGGCAATCAGATCAAAAACACCCAGATATATCACAGCCATCAATATGAAGAATCCGTATGGTTCGATTTTTTTAAATGTTCGAAGAGCTTCTCCTTCGAGAACACCTTCAAGTATCCTGCTCCCGTCAAGTGGCGGGACGGGAAGTAGATTGAATATAGCAAGAAATATATTTATCAGGATAAGGTTAAGAAGAAGTATTGTTATTGCTTCCGCACTTCTGCTTGTAACATAGATCGAACCGACAATACCTGCCTGCTTCAATATAATGAAAACTACTATGCCCCCTATCGCCATAATGATATTTGAAACGGGGCCTGCAGCTGCAATATATATACTATCCTTTCTCGGGTTCCGGAGGTTGAAAGGGTTCACCTGAACAGGCTTGGCCCATCCGAAGACAGGGGCACCGATAATAGCAAGCATTACAGGAAAAACAATAGTACCTATAGGATCAATGTGTGCAATTGGATTAAGGCTTATTCTCCCCTGAAGCCTTCCAGTAGGGTCTCCAAACCTCTCAGCCATCCATGCATGTGCGGATTCATGAACTGATAATGCCAGTAGAATTACAAGTAATTGGATGGCAATTGTAAGTATGTTGTGCATTAATAAAAATTATCATAAATACCCCTATCAGTCAAATAATTTTGGGGACGGTCTTTTAATTTTTTAATTATTTTGTATTAAAATAATAGTTATATTAATACTTGTATAACGATTTTATAATTTTAGATATAGAAGCTTAGCCCCAGTGTTTCAGGATGAGATTTTCCCCATCGAAATATCCGTATGTGAAGTGGGTCATCCAGTCTCCGATATTTAAGTAGGTGTGCTCGTTCTCCGCTATCAACAAAGGGGTATGGAGGTGGCCGAGGATCACATAATCGTAACCTTCAGAGAATTTTGTTTTTGCAAATTCATAATACTCACCACTCCAATGGTTCTTATCGATCTTCACAAGTTTTCTGCTTGACCCCGAAGCCAGTTTAGCGATCTTCATACCAAGATCGGGGTGGATGAAAGTTTTGAATAAGAACTTTGAAAAACTGTTCCTGATGATCCTTTTCATGAACCTGTAGCCCCTGTCTTTCTTCGCTAATCCGTCACCATGCCCGATAAAGAATGTTTTATCACCGAATTTCAGATCGACACTCTCTTCGAAACAATGGATACCTACTTCGTTCTGAAGATATTGGCCGAATTCGAAGTCATGATTACCGGTTATAAAAAAAACCATTTTTCCTTCATCGATAATTGATCTTATCTTATGAATAACACCGAACCAGTACTTCGGGATTACATGCCTCCACTCATACCAGAAATCGAAAAGATCACCTGCAATGACCAGGACATCACCATTGGTGCGTACATGATCAAGGAATCCATATAGTTTCTCCCTCTTATCATGTTCAACTTCATCTTCATTGAATGCCAGATGAACATCAGAAAGAAAGAAGATCTTTTTATTAGACATATCGCGTTCCATCTCCGAAAGTATACATTACCGCCATAATCCTGGCAATAATGAATAATTCAATACAAAATAAAAAAAAATGAGATATATTCTAAAATCTTCTATTTAAACATTAGAATCAGTTTATTTAAGGGAGGAAGGATGATCAAAAGAAATATTTTTATAATTATTGTATTTTTTATTTTAGCAGGTTTGATTTTCCCTCAGAGTATTACTGTAACTGAACCTGACCCGGGAGAAACATGGTATAAAGGTCAGACATATGACATCAAGTGGACGAGCAGTGGCTGTACAGACAATAATATTAAGATCAATATCTTTAAGAATTCTGTTGCTGTGTCAAATTTTGTTGAACAGCTTACTTCTTCTGATACAGGATCAAAAAGCTGGACGATTCCTTCAAGTTATGCAAATGGAAATTATATTATCAGAATAAAGACCTCAGATAATAATTGTATAGGAGACAGTGGAGTATTTCAGATAGCTGATCAGCAGGGAGGTACACTTACCGTTACAGAACCTGATCCGGGTGAGGACTGGGAGAAGGGGAAATCCCACATGATTACCTGGACATCCAGCGGTTGTACTAATAATAATATTAAGATCAATATCTTCAGAAATTCGATAATTCAATCAAATTTTGTAGATCAGCTTACATCAACAAACAGCGGATCAAAAAGCTGGCTAATTCCATCTAATTATACTACCGGTAATTATATAATGAGAATAAAAACTGAAGATGAGCTTTGTAAAGGAGACAGCGGTGTGTTCCAGATCATCAATCCATCTTCTCCTCCGACACTGCAAATGCAAATGCAGCAGCAGCAGTTCGATTCGAAACCAAAATCTCATATTCGAGCTAATTCAATGATTGCAGATCTATTCATAAAGAAAGCATACCTCGACACCTCTATATATGGTTCCAGTGATCCTAATAATGTTCATCCAAACCAGCACCCGATCCAATGCAAGATCCAAATAGGAAATAATGGCCCAAAAAAATCTATATATACAAACATTAGAATTGAACGTAAGCACAGCGGAGGAACCAGAGATTCAATAGGTACCTATGTCAAGCAGATAAATCCAGGAGAAATCTTTAAAACTAAGATTGAGCTTTCACCGACACTAATGAAAAAAACCGGATGGTATACATTGATACTGGAATTAGATGCAGATAACAGAAATTGTGAATCTTTCAGGACACTATTAAACAATAAAAAAATATTGAAGTATTATGTAAAAAAAATACCCAAGATTGTTCAATGCATGACTAAAATTCACAAGTTCCATGTTTTTGCAACCTATGAGAATATCGGCGAAGCAAAAATGCCCAAGTTTGATGCCCGATTAACTGTCAAAGTTGTGGGAACTTATGCTTCCAGTTTTAAAGTGACCAGGGAAGTCCAGGAATTAAGTGTTGGTGAAAAAGTAACAGTTCTTTTTAATGTTGCCAATTTAATTCTGCATTCTCAACTACCGCCAACAAAAAAATGTTTGGTTACATTCTCTCTGGGTTTTGATAGAACAAACATAGAACCCGTCGGAACGAATTCAGTACCTGCCCCTACCAAAGTCAGCATTATAGCTCAAGGACTTACTAAACTTCAAATTATTGATAAATGTAATACATATTAATAAAACTTAAGAAATATAATATATTTTCTCAGTTTAATATTTTCTGGAGTTTTTTTAATCTTCGGCTTTATTTCTTTATAGTTAAAGAACCAGGGCATAGCCGATCTTGAGGAAAAGGCTTCGATTGCTCTGGAGGAGGCTCATCTGGTTATAGCCTTCATATATATCAGAATATCCCAGGTATAAAACTGTTCTCGGGTTAAGTTTATACGAGAATAGAAACTGTGTTAATAATCCCTGCTCTCTTGTGTCGACCTCGTCTTCGTAAAGGTCGGCATTCCTTCGGATATCACTGTATTGGAGAATGACACGGAAGAAAGTATTTTTATTAAGAAAATATATCAATCTCAATTCATTCAAATATGCTTTAAATAAGTAGTTATCGTCAATGTGTAAAAAACTGAAGTTGGAAACACCATATATTTCAAAGTTTTTGGTTGCGTTATATCTTATTGATGGAGAAATATACAATTTTTTCCCTGCTCTGACATGATCATAATCAATCCCATCTCCGCTTTTTGCAAAAAAATGAAATCTTAGTTTTTTTACCGGGTTAATGAGGAATGCAAAAGTTCCCTCTGACTGATCAAATTCTGTCTCTTCATAGATATATTTCCGTTTCTCATATTTTGCAACCAGGACTGACTGCATCGGCCCTTCGAATACTACTTCCAACTGAGCTTCCCTTTCGATCAGATTACCATCATGATCTGTTGTCTGATCAAGATCTCCTCTAACTGATATTGCTGTCAGGAATCCCCCATCTTTTCCCCAGAAAGTATAACCCCCGCCAAGGACTCCTTTCCTGTAGTCAACCTGCGGGATGAACCCCATATCAGCTCTGAATCCCGGGGAATAATCCTCATAGGCCGCTATGGCATTCCAGGTCTTTTTTTGATGATGAAAACTTGCAGAAAAAGCTGAGCCATTAAAGTTCCCGAGTTTTTGTTCAAATTCTTCTGAGATCTCATCGGGGTACATCGTGGATGAACCCAGAAACTGAAAGGAGAGGGTATCGCTCTTTGAGATCCGGAAAAGTCCGTCTATTCCCCCTACTCTGTTGAAATAATCATCACCCTCCCTGTCGGTCATAAGTACTCCGATAGTTGATGACCTTCCGATATCATAACGGTACCTGAAGGAGCTTGACCATACTTTTTCCTCCAGAGTAGTGTCATCAGATCCACCTACTCCCGGGAAAATGAGATTAGTTGTAGCATCACGGGTCACAAACAATCCCAATGCATGTTTATGGAGCTTACCTGTGAGTTTCAACCCGAAGTCCGGATCTGCAACGGCCCTTGTATACAGAGCTCTCATGGGAGTATTGAAAAAATCCTTTCCTTCAAGGAAAAAAGGCCTCTTTTCATTATAATAAAGCGCATATTGAGTATTTATATCAAGCTGTCCGGCATCTGCTTCTATCTGGGAAAAATCTGGATTAATTGCAAAACTGAGATTAAGGTTTGATGTTATCCCCCATTTCCCGGAAAGTCCCGGTTCGATCTTCGACTGATCTATCTCCATTGATCCATCCGGAAAATCTTCCCTGGTCTCACTGTGAACTCCTGTTAAAGTAGGATCAAATTCAAGATTCTTCCCCGGGGTTGCCTCTTTAAATCCTCTGACCTTATTGAGCTGGCATATCCAGCATGAATTATCTCTGTCCATTTGATTGTTGGCGATCATATAACGTTTACTCCTGGGATAACTCCTGAAGAACATGATCCCCCATTCCTTACCTTCTTTGGACCCGCTGAATTGTATTGCATTAAAAGGGATCTTGAATTCCACAACATATCCCTCATCAGTGATTTTCCCGCTTGATGCCCAGATCGCATCCCATGCAGAATCTTCATATTGACCGCCATTACTGAAGATCTGATCCCCCTGTACTCCATATGGATTTGAAGCAAAATAAAAGGCCCTGTTCCCGGAATTAAAGGTATCAAAAGCTACACCTACTGTATCATCGTTCCATATCTGGTCACGATCTGAATAATTTGCACGCAATTTTTTTATATCCGGATCAAATGCTTTTATACCGACATAAATATTCTCGCTATCAGATATCAGGTACCCCTCAGCTCTTACCGGAGCTTTTATATTATTTCCCGGGTAGATCTCATTATTAATATCGATCTTAATTGCATCCTTCCATGCAGGATCATCAAGCACTCCGTCAATCCTTATCTTCTGATCCGTTGAAGGGGCTGAATAAATTGAGATCTTTCCATCAGGTTTTGATTTCTCTTCATTACTTGGGAAAACTACAGCAATAGCAAAAATTATAAAAAACACTAAAATTGTAACTTTTTTCATTTTCATTGGTTCCTAGTTATATGGAGAATTGTACGAAATTTCATGTCATATAGTTTTTTCCATAATATAAACAAAATATATGAATAAAACGTATATTTATTTGTTCAATTTACAGGAGGAATAATGAAAAAATTATTTATACTATTGATCACATTGACTGTATTACTCTCAGTTCCGGTTAAAGGAGAAGTTATAGCTTCATTTCCCGATCTTCTTAAACCGACAGGACTCGTTATTGATAATTAGAATCTTTTCGTCACCGAAGATATCACAATATATATCTTCTCTATGAAAGATTTTAAGCTTGTGAAAAAATTCGGAAAGGCTGGTGAAGGCCCTCAGGAATTCAACAGATTTGCGGCTATCACTCCACTCAAGGATAAACTTCTCATAAACAGCATGAACAAATTATCTTATTTCACCAAAGATGGCAAATATATCAGAGAAATAAAAACAAAAGGCGGTTTTGCATTCCTGTATCTGCCTCTGGGAGATAAATATGTCGGAAGAGGGATCGGCAATAAAGATAATACAAGGTATGTTTCAATAAATCTGTATGATAAGAATCTGAACAAGATAGACACACTACTTAACCAGGAAGATGACAACCAATTCGCCAAGGGTAGTCTTAAAATACTAAACAGTTCTCTAAATTATATGACCTTTAATGACAAGCTTTACCTTGTTAACGGAAGTGATTTCGAGGTAAAAGTGTATGACTCTTCAGCTAAAGAGATAATGACCATAAAAAGAGATTACAAAAGGGAAAAGTTTACAGAAGAGAACAAGCAGGCAGTATTCGATGTAATAAAAAATAGTCCTCAGCAAAAACAATTTTTTGATGTGATAAAAAAAATGGCTGTTTTCCCTAAAGAATGGCCTGCCATTGCAAGTGTTTTTGAGAGAGATAATATAATATATGTATCTACATTCAAATCAAGTGATAAAACAAAATATGAGTTTTTCCTATTTGATGCAAATGGAAAGTTCATACACAGTATGTACATTCCACTGAAATTCCAGACCGCATTGCAGCCTTATCCCATGTCGATCAAGAACGGTAATCTTTATCAATTGATCGAGAATGAAGATGACGAAGAGTGGGAACTTCACAGAAGTTTTATTCACAATACAAATCTAACAAAATTCAGCGAAGTTACTGAAAATGTGAAAACATCATCTAAACTAAAACATAAATGATAATCCCCACTGAAGGTGGTGGGATAGGAAATCAACTGAGACCCTGGTCCCGGTAACATTATCGAAGTGCATACCTTTCAGATATGAATAGGTAAGTTTGTACTCGAGATAGAACCCGAGTTTTTTCCAGAGTTTATACCTTATCCCCGTTCCGAAACCGAAGCCCCAATTAGTAAGGGCTGATTGAAATGAGTATGCTCTCCTTCGCACTCCATCATCTTCAACAGTATCTATTTCAAGATGAGGAATAGCGGGCCCGAATGATAAATTTACATAAGGCTGAAATCTCCCCTCCGGAGCATTTGCAGATGGAGAGAAAAGCCATCTGTATACAAGGTGAAAAGACGCATGATTAATTCCATGTGAAATTGAGAACAGGTCAAGATAATCCCCCACTCTGACTTGATCATCAATATTCTCACCCCTGTATGTTCCGCTTAAATGAACCTTCTGATCTTTGTCCATCAAAAAAACCTTGTGATGAATAAACTCAACGCCGATTCCGAAATTAGGGTAATTTTTAAAAAAATGAATAAATCGATAACTATAGTAAGGCTCTGTGAAAGCTTTAACAGCATCAGAAATTTTAAGATTAATAAGCGGTTTTAAAAAAGCATTGGGAATTATTGAATTATCTTCAAAGAAAGACTGATCCTCCATATAAATATCACTTAGAGTATAATCATTATCTTCATATTTCATATAAATATCTGCATGGGTCGGAGATGACATCCCTCTGGAATATTCAAAATAATTCAGGGCAATACCATTGTTTTTCTTTGCTGTAGCACATCCGATAAGTAAGGAAATTGTGATCAATAAAATAATAATCTTAGAATTCATGTACCCGCCTCATAATTGGAATTTGTAATTCTATTTGTTTTTTAAACAGATTGCAAATAGAGCGATAAATACTTTTCTGCAGAACAGATTATAGAATAGATTATATTACTTTAACGGATCCTGCTGATACATTTCTATCTCTTCATCGTCATATCCCAGCGCTTTCCAGTCAAGCACTCCATTCGGATCATGACAATTATTACAGGTCAGTGCACCTTTCAGGCGAATAGCATGACTGATCTCCATCAACGCATCATTTGGCAACCACCTGGCTTCAACTTTTTTATTGTTCACCACATCCTTATATGCTTTCGTGTTCCAACTGTCCACATCCATAAATGATATAAATTTATCCATCATATAATATTTGAACATCCAGCCGTACATCATCTTCATCATAGGCTTTTCCATCTCTTTTGATGCAGCCTTGTCCTGATCACCCGTAAGATAATAGTGAGGTAAGTTGTATGGTATGAACATCCCTCCGAACGGACCTATATTCTGAAGGTCTATGTGCTGTCTGCCGTTGAACAATTTCATTGCATATAATTTTGAAGGTCTCCCTTTCTTAGCTACAGGCCTCATTACATCTTCATACCACTTATTGTAATTAAAATCTTTGAATTCAGGCCAAATAAATCTGGGATTATAAAACTTGTATAGATTCTTCCCGTTAGGATTATCTCCGATCGGGTTGCCGAGAAATGTCCCGTCACCATTCCACCAGGCATACTTTATCCCTTCGCCCGGTTTATTTTTCTTTTCAATATCAGAGTAAATATAAATTCCTTCATGCTCTTCATATTCAGGTTTATCGAAATCTCTCATCGTTGCATTATCGGGATGGAGAGATGGAATGTGGCAGGTCTGACAGGCTATATTCTCCACATGGGCATTCAGATAGTCGGCAAGCTCGGCATTGTTCTCATGTGGTTCGGAAGTATGGCATTTTTCACAGGTAACCTCGGTGTTCGAAAGATCGTTAGCCATCATAGTAGTAGTATGAGTCCCTTTAGCAATATAATGTCCGAATGTATCATGACATTCAATACAGGAAATTCCAGCTGCTGCATGCACATCCCATTCCGGTGAATATGGAGTTCCCCTTTTTGACCCGGGATGAAGAACCCTGGATTTAGTGGTACCGGTATTCTTCAGACTTTCCATAAAAGAATCATCTGTTTTATCTATATATAAATCCCCGCCGAAATTGTGCTGATGACATCTCAGGCATGTCTGGGACGTAGGTGTCCCCACTGCAAGGGCGGCTTTCATTGAGCGGTCCTGCCCCCATCTTTTCCTGCCGTCTTCTTCAATTACTTCCTTTTTGTTCATATCATAGGCAACCGAATGGCAGATCAGGCAGTCAATAGCATCTTTCTCTGACTGGATAGGTTTATAGAAAGGCATCATATCGCCGAGAGGTGCCTGATATTGTCCGCCGATATGGCATTGACCACACCCTTCCGACATTGTTTTCCCATCTTTCGTTTTTACAATCTCACTCCATGCTGTCATTGCAAATGATCCCGGTTTCGGGCAAGGTCTGTTTATTTTACCCATAGCAAAATTATCGGCAAGTTTACCGTTGAACCCGTAAACATTTGGATGCTTCTTCGAATAAAAACGGTAATGTACAGAACTGGTAAGATTTTCCATAAGATCAACTTCTCTCTCTTTACCTGTTTCAGGATCTGTCAGTTTCATGGTTTTATGACAACTTAAACAAGTTTGCGGACCTTCATAAGCAAGGATTCCGGCTTCTTTAAATCGTTCTATATGGTCAAATTTATCAGAGTATAAACTTTGTAGTTCAGAAGCAATCATATCAACTTCATCCGATGTAACCTTTTCCACCTTAAAATTTATTTTTGCGGGCCGGCTTCCGGCAGGCAGCATTAGATTGATTATCCTCGACCAGTTACATACGATCAAAATTCCAATGATCAGAATTATAAGAAATATTTTAAAAATCCTACTTTTAAAAACTTTCATTTTGTCTCCTCTATTCGACCGGGTTTCAACAAGATTAAAGATAAATATAACCGGGCCGGTAACATATTTCGTTAAATTTAAATTTTATTTTACTACATAAACCCGTTTATGAAAATATCTTTTTTGAAGAAAGTTTATTATTTCAACATTTATAAAAGTGTTGCAATAAGAAATTTATTTTCCTCCGAAAATATGAGGTCAGATAAATTTGACTAGCGCTCATTTATGAACAATTTCATAAATTCAGGATCCTTCAGCATTTCATTGAAGTTTGGATCATTTACTATATACATCATTAGATTCTTATTATCTTTTAATAAAGGTTTTATGATTTTAATACACCTCTTTTTTTTCCCGAATACTGCATAGATCGATGCGAGCCTGAAATTGTATAGGTTTTTATTCACTTCAGTTCCTGCCGCCAGTTCACCAAATAATATTGCTCTTTTTTCATCTTTTTTATCTGAATAGATGGAACTGAACCTGTTTGCCTTTATTGCAATCTCGTAAAGTAATCTTTTTGCCCAATAACTGTTAAACGATCTTTTCTTCTTTTTATCAATACTCAAAAGGTATCGTATCCGGAGATCATTAAGGGCTGATTGCAGGCCAAACCTCATATTTTTTTTATTTTCCAATAAGCTGAATACTTTTTTGAAGTTTCCTATGAATTGATACTCTTTTTTGTAGCGGTCATTCTCCTCTTTCCTA
>Ga0190293_1000029_pt1 | contig 52548 bp, 38 predicted proteins | sample 48693001_MG_FD_161671 | JGI IMG/M metagenome (GOLD analysis project Ga0190293, IMG submission 161671) | Hydrothermal vent microbial mat bacterial communities from Southern Trench, Guaymas Basin, Mexico - 4869-30-0-1_MG | ecosystem: Environmental > Aquatic > Marine > Hydrothermal vents >...
AAGAGCCTGCGCCTGTTCGGAGTCGCTCTCCGGGAGTTCTATCCACCCATCCCTCCATGATCGGAGCATCGCATCACCGACAATGAAGAAGGAACCGGTAACGACAAGAAGTTCCGATGCAAGCTCCCTGCCGAACTCGACAGCCTCGCCGATGTCATCACGCCAGTAGGCTTTCGTGCCCGAGGCGATGAATTCATCCGCAAGGATCTCGGCAGAGAGAGATCTCTCATTCAGAGGCATGGTGGTGACCACCGGCTCAAGCACCCCTCTCAGCTGCTGCGCCATCTCCCTCCAGGGCTTATCCTCGAGAAAACCGACAACCGCTGGAACCGGAAGGTTCACACCCATTTCCCTGAGCTGCCGGACAAGACAGGAAATGGAGCCAGGATTGTGGGCCACGTCGAAAAGGATGGGAGGAGATCCCTTTCGAAAGTCAAGTCTGCCGGCCCATCTCAGGCTGGAGCATGCTCTCGAGTAGGCTTTCATAACCTCATCCTCCTGTCGGCCGGAGAAGTGCAGAGCAGCTGAAATAGCGAGACCGGCATTCCGTATCTGGTGTTCCCCTGGAAGCGGAGCCCGGTCAGGCGGGTCCGGCACGACTCGCTTGAGGGAGGCCAGATGTACAGTCCTTGCGATCACTTCCTCCACATCGGATTTCTGCGGATAAGCAATGAGAAATGTCCCTTCAGGCGAGATCGCAACTTTCTCGGCAGCTATCAAAGCTTCGGTCGAGCCTAGTATCCGCCTGTGCTCCAGCTCGACACCAGTGAAGATCGTACACTCTCCCTCAAGAAGCCTCGTGGCATCCAGTCTTCCTCCCAGTCCGGCTTCAGCAGCCGCGACATCCACGCCGAGGCGGCGGAAGTACCAGGCGGACATCACCGTCGTGATCTCGAAGAACGTCGCCTCCAGTTCCTCTATCTGCCCCTCGAATTCCTCCAGGAATTCAACGACGGCCTCCTCAGTGATCCACTTGTTATCAACGGAGGTCCTCTCCCTGTAATGAAGAAGATGCGGTGAGGTAATGCGACCTGTTCGGAAGCCCATCTGCAGCAGTATCTCCGAGAGAATGGCGGTGGTCGTTCCCTTGCCGTTCGTCCCTACAATATGGATTGTCCGGAATGAGCGCTGGGGATCACCGGCGGCTGAGAGCAGGGCACGGACCCTCTCGAGGCCGTATTTCATCCCCATACGCCTCCTGCCAAAAAGGTACCTCTCGGCTTCGGTGTAATTCACAGCGCTGCGGCCTCCTCCAGAAACTCGACAAGAAACTGCTCCTGACGGAGACGGACGGTCTCCTGCGAAGAGAGTACCTCCTCATGAGTGACCTTGGCACCTGGAGTGGCGGCATTGGTCACCATCGAGATGGCCGCAACATCACAGCCCCTCGATGAAAGGAATAGTGCTTCGGGAACTGTAGACATCGATACGGTACTGACACCGGACTCGCGAAGGAATCCAATCTCAGAGGAAGTCTCATACGAAGGACCGCTTGCACATGCAAAGAGACCCTCCCTGACAGGAGCGCCAGTCCTTCTGGCGACCATGAGCCCTCTCCGGATGAGTTCACGGGAATACACATTTCTGCCGGGTCTTCCGTATACCGTCTCAGGAATGTGACCGGCGCAGTTAATGTGATCGGCGAAAAGAACGGCATCCCCGACCTTGAGGTCAGGATCAACCGCTCCCGAGGAAGAGGTCAGAAGCCAGGTATTCACACCCAGATCACTGAGTACTCCGGGGAGGAGGACTATCTCCTCGCCCGAGAAGCCCTGGTAGCCGTGTCTTCTACCCATGAGGAAAACGAATCTGCCGCAGCCGCTGAAAAGCATGTGCCCGGGATGCCCCGCAAGTTCCTGGTAACCATATCCGGGAAGCTCTCGGAACGGCAGCAGTTCACCAGCGGGGAAAGAGTCCGCAAGCCAGGAGAGACCTGAGCCGAGGACCACTCCCACCTTCGGGATACTCCTGCATCTCGATATCACTCCTGCGGCAACGGGTGCGGTCGCTGCGGAGTCCGCCAGACTGCGCTCCATGAATGTGGCTGTCTCACCGTCAGGATAGTACTCATCCGCATTGCCGATGACCGAGTATCCGGACGATGTGTATAGAGCCACTGCCGGTGCTGAGGATGCTCTCACTTCAAGCCGGGACAGTCTCACACCGAGCCTGGCTCCCCAGTCCTCGGCAATTCCGAGCAGAAGAGCTCCCAGTCCCTGCTTTCGCCATGTCTGCCTTACCGCAAGATTTATCACATGAAGCCCATCACGCTCGATGGAGGCAGTGACATAGCCGGCGATCCTGCCGGAGAGTCGTGCTGTCCATGTCCTGAGCGGGATGGTGCCCGTCTCAGGTATGCATGAAGCCAGATCCTCCGGACTCCACGGACATGGGAATGACTCCTGTTCGATCTCCAGCATTCCCTCTACATCATGCCTCGAAGCCAGTTTGATCTCAGGAAAGAGCATTGCGGGCCTTCTCCATGAAACCTCTCAGATAGACCGGTCTGAGAGCTCTATCAAATCCATCTGAGGCTGCAAGCTCCGCACCCAGAACAGCCACCGTCGAAGACCGGGGGGCATCATGTTCCTCGGAAGCCCAGTCAAGGTCAGGCGAGGAGAGTTCCGACCTTCCGTTGCCGACGGCAATAAGTTCGGGAAAGATCTCGCATATTCCATCCAGTGAGGATACATCGTACACAGAAGGCATAAGAAGTTCACTGGATCCGGAAGTACTGGTGGAGTACACCGCTGCGAACACCTCGTGCTTTCTTGCCCTTATACATGCCAGTACCGGTGAGTGAGTGTCGATCGAGGCGGCAAGCACGCGGAGGGTACTCACACCCTTGAGACCGGTGTTCCATCCAGATGCAAGTCCTTCAGCAGAAGCGATCCCGATCCGCAGACCAGTGTAGGAACCGGGTCCTGATGAGACCGCGATACCATGAATATCCCCGGGAACTGTCCCGGCAAGTGAAAGCAGTTCTTCGATCGCAGGCAGCAGTAGTTCTGAATGCCTTGTCCTCTCTGGAAGCTGGATCTCGGAGAGGATCCGTCCCTGACGGACCAGGGCCACTCCGCCAATGTCGGAGGTTGTCTCAATTCCCAGCCATACGTCTGTCATCGACCATCACCCTCCGCTCCATTGGATCTTCAGTAAACTCCAGTCTGATGAGAATGCTGTCATCGATGCACTGATCCGAGAGCCTGTCAGCCCATTCGATAAGGACGACGATCTCTCCCTCCAGTGCTTCCTCTATCCCGTACGCTTCAAGCTCCTCATGCGAACCGGAGAGCCTGTAAAGGTCGATGTGCTGGATCTCAAGAGTGCCGATCGAATATGCAGCGTTCACAATGAAGGTCGGACTCGGGATGTTCCCCTCCACTCCAAGCTCCCGCAGGAAAGCTCTGATAAAAACCGACTTGCCCGAGCCAAGTGATCCATAGAGAAGGAAGATGTCTCCGGACCTTACTGTACGGGCATAATCCGATGCGAGCTTTTCCAGACCGGATTGGTCCAGAAGAATATCTCTGGTTCCGGATTGCTCCATCAGCCCCTGCTCTTCGGGGTCAGAACGACACTTGGCACGATCATCTCCTGCATGGAGATACCGCCGTGCTGGAAGGTGTTCCTGAACTTCTGAAGCTCGCCTCTTGGGACATTGTTGAACATCATGAAATAGTCGGACCTTGCGAGGAGGTACATCTTCGAGGGTGTCTCGTTCGGCAATCCCCACTCAGCAGGTTCCCTTACCGTCACCACAGCCTTCGGATCAGCCACAAGGGAATCCCCGTACCTGTATCGAATACTGCCGTGGATGTTTCTGCCGCCGCTTATTCTGGTGTCCCGCGCAGTGAAAACTGAGCCGTGATCGCTGGTGACTATGACTGTGGCGCCACGCGCAGCCAGTGTCTGAAAGAGCTTCCTCAGGAATGAAGATCTGAACCATGTTTCAGCCAGCCTTCTGAAGCTCCTGACATCAGGGGCGAGATCTCTGATGAGATCCAACTCGGATCTGCCATGGGTCAGGTGATCGATGTAGTTGACGACAATAGCCATAAAACCGCTTTGAAGATGCTTCGAAAGGGAGTGCATCACCGCCTCTCCCTCGCGTCTTGTGGTCACTTTAACGAATTCCGGATCTCCCGAGTATCCACATCCCAGTCTCCTGAGTGCATCCTTGAGGAACTCCGGCTCATGGCGGTTGAGTCCGGATACACCGTACTCCTCAGTCCACTTGTGTCGATAGAATCTTGACAGATCGCGGGGGAGCATGCCCGAGAATATCGCGTTCCTGCTGTACAGGGTTGTAGAAGGAAGCAGAGAGAGCATGAAGCTCGTATCCACAAAGAACCAGTTTTCTAGGGAGGGGGAGATTGTCAGCCACTGATCGTACCGCATGCAGTCCATGACGAGCAGAACGGTCTCGCCACCGGACTCAAGCTTCGGGGCAACAACTCGCTGGAGAAAATTATGCGACATCAGTGGAGTATTCGAACCGGTTGCTGCAATCCATTCTGGGAAGTTCGACTCCACGAGCTTCGAAAAACCAATGGCAAGATCATCTATTCTTGCTTTCTGGATGCTCTTCATCTCACTGCTGAGTTCACCCTCTGAAGCCACATCCTTCTCCACCCAGGACCGGAATACATCCACCCATCCATGCCAGTCCATGCCTTCCGCCTGCGCTTCGAACATTCTGGATGTCTGGTCAGCGATCTCTCTAGCCGCTCTCTGGGTCCGGAGACGCTCACCGGTAAGAAGTCTCTTGATCACGAGGAGGATCTGGCTGGGGTTCACCGGCTTGGTCAGGTAGTCGTCTACCTGTCCGCCGATGGCCATATCCATGAGCTCCTCCTCCTCGCTCTGTGTGACCATCACTATAGGGAGGGTGTGATTGTGCTCCCGGATCAAATGCACCGTTTCGAGACCATCCATACCAACCATCATCTGGTCCATCAGCACAAGATCCACTCTGCTTGTCCTGAGAATGTCGAGAGCTGACCTGCCGCTCCCTGCAGTGAGTATCTTGTATCCGCGCTTCTCCAGATATCTGATGTGACTCTGGAGGTGTCCTATCTCATCATCAACCCAGAGTATTGTTGTCATCCTGGATCCTTGCTGGAAACGGGCAGCTCAATTACGAAGGCAGCTCCCTTGCCGGGAGAACTGGCACCCAGGCGGATCCTGCCGCCGTGGTATTCCTCAATTATCCTCTTGCAAAGAGTCAGTCCGAGCCCCCATCCGCCCCGCCTGGTCGTATAACCGGCCTTGAATATCTTCTTCTGATCCCTGAAAGCGATACCCCGACCGCTGTCGATCACCTCCAGCACAACAAGCCCCTCGCCCTCTTCCACATCCCTGGATGTGATCCTGATGACACCGCTTTCACTCCCCGTTTGAGATGCAAGGGAATTCTTCAGCAGATTTTCGATTACCCAGCCCATGAGAACCGTGTTCATATCGACTGACCACATTGAGTTCAGATCGGTCTGGATGTCTATCCCATCGGGAACGAAACCGGCTCGCCCACAGAGATAGTGGACGGTGCTGATGATGACGGGATTGACCGGACCGGTCTGCATTCTGGGTCGCTTGCCCATCTCACCATATCTGGCGGCTATCTCCTTGAGTCTCTCCACATCATTTTCAATATAGTCTAGTGCCTCAACCAGTTCCTGATCGGCTGAGGCTTCCGGTCTTTCTCTCAGTAATTCCATCCATCCCATGAGCGAGGAGAGCGGTGTGCTTATCTGATGAGCAGTTTCCTTGGCGAAGCTGACCCAGGACATCTCCTTTTCCCTCTTCATCTCCATCTTGATAACTATCATGAAAAGAAGGGCCAGAAGAAGGAGCATCCCAAGCTCGATATAGGGAACGAGAAGGAGTTCCCTGTCGATGTCGTCCGACCCGTAATGCAGGTAACCAATGATCTCCCCTTCGATATTCTCGATCGGGATAGGGTCGTTCACGCTGTCGAGCTCCTTGATTAGCAGTGCATACTGCAGCATCTCATCACGAGGGATGGAATCAGGAAGAGCATCGCCATTGAGGACCATTGGAACAAGACTGGTATCGGAAAGGACTGTTGTGTACTCCAGACGCTTGACCAGCTCACCGAAGAGTGCTGTCGTGTTCTCAAAAAGAAGCTGTCTCTGGGCGCTGTCAGGGGGGGTAACGATGAACCACTCGGTTATTCGGCTTTCATTGGGACATTGCCGGTTGATCGAGCTGCCGGAGGAGGGCCATGTCACCGGAATTGCCTCTCCGCACTCACTGCATACCGCGATCCTGGAAGCATCCGCAAAACTGCTGAGCGGTACCTGCGTGCCTGCCCAGAACCAGGCTATGGTCTCATTGGCCCTGTTCCTGGTAACACGGAGCCTTGAAACCAGATCGTGGCTGTACCAGAGGAACACCCAGATAAGCACGATACCGATGAAGAGTGGCAGAAGCCTGCGTCCGTAATTCTGCAAGGTCAGTCCTCCGGAAGTCCTGGTAATATGAATCCCGCCCTCGGAATGAACAGTGGTTCTCCGAGATCGAGTCCGTCCAGCCATTCGACAGGATTATGAACGGGCTCAATGCCCATTCGCTCAAGAAGCACATCGGGAATCCCGCTGGCGACAGCGATCCGAATTCTGCGCCTCATCTGCTTCAGCCTGACTATGGAATGATCACCAAGCCTGTATTCCGCAGGGCCGGGAGTCTCCCATAACGGGTCCATCGACGATATGAAAGCCTGCTCGAGGTGGCCGGCACCAAGTCCCTCACGGCACGGGCTCACCAGCAGTAGAACACCACCATCCTCTACAAGATGATGACAATGATAGATGGCCTTCTCCGACTGGTACAGACTCACATGAAGAGGTTCTCCCGGATGAAGGACGAGCACCTTTGACTTCCGGGGTAGTGTAATGGAGGAAAGGGCAGCGGAAACCTCCACCGCTTCTAAAAAGGACTCCAAACAGGAACCGGCCGAAGCATGCACCAACCCGCCCATGTGCATGACACCGTTCCCCTGCCTTATCCAGGTCCGCTTTTCCAGGTAGTCGAGAGCCTCCAGCATATCAAGGTGGACTGGATTGCCATCCAGTGTGCCGGGCAGCGAACCTTCTTCGCAGGCATGGTAATGATTGGCTACGATGGTCTCCCGTGAGGATACACCGGGAAGGAAGGATTTGCGCCCTCCCGTGAATCCTGCAAAGTAATGTGGCTCCACTGAGTTGACCGAGATCACCGGAGAGCCGTCAGTCACCCATGGATGCACCTTGAACTGAGTACCTCTTGATGTCCGCCCGAGATCGACCATGTCTTCTGAATCACAATCACTGCTGATCCACAGGGCTTCCGGGAAGAGTCCTCCAAGAAGCAGTTCCCGCTCGGCCTCTGTGACCGGACGGTGGGTACCGGTGGCGAACAGGACACGCACCCTTCCCTCCAGGAGTTTCTCAAGAGGTTTCAGCATGGGAAATGAAGGCGGTCTTGTTCCATCGTTCACAACAAGTGTCACGATGGACGTACGGTCGGCGGCATCGCTAATCTCGTCCATGACCGAAGACCAGGCATCTGCGATACCGGCAGCTGTCAGATTATCACGGGTCGCTCCGGGAGGACATAGTGAACCTCTCTCGGCAGCATCCGGTATCCCTGGGAACTCATGCATTTGCCGCTCCTTCATGCTCAGCATCGATACACCGGCGTAACCGAAACAAGTGGTCGGCACACACCCTGAAAGATGACCAAGCCGGACGCGGATGTCATCAGACATCTATGGACACCGGCAGACCGGTGAAATAGGCTACAGTCAAACACTGGAACCAAGGAGGATGACGGTGGTGTTCCCTGACCCCATGAAGCGAAGGCTTTTTCTGCTGATAGTGTTCGTAGTACTGCTCCTGACCGCGTCGTCAGTTTTTGCGCGTGCCGGTGGAGGTGGAAGCTATGGCGGCGGCGGTGGTGGCGGTGGCGGAGGAGCCGGTGGAGGCAGCGGAATGGGCTACCTCTTTGTTATGCTCATCAGACTGGCCATAGAAAGACCGCTCATCGGCGTCCCCCTGCTGATAGTTGTCATCATCCTCCTGATCAAGTTCGGGAAGAAGACCCGCAGCGGTTACGAGACACGGACCATCACGCGCGCAGGCAGGCTGAACACTGAGCAGGACCAGATCAAGATGGAGGAGGCGCTGCAGTCCCTCATCCAGCGCGATCCTGCTTTCACTCCCGCAGCATTCCTTCAACGGGCCGGCATAGCTTTCACGGAACTCCAGACAGCCTGGTCGGACCAGGATCTCGGCGGTGTCCGCCAGTTCATTTCGGACGGCATCAACGAACGTTTTTCCCTTCAGGTAGAGATGCAGAGGCAGGAGGGCTTCCGCAACAGGATGGAGAACATCGCTATCCTCTCCTCCAGAATTGTCGGGGTCACCAGCGACAGGCACTTCGATACAATTCATGTCGAGATAACGGCGAAGGCTGACGATGCCGACGTTGACCTCGACAGCGGAAGAGTACTGAGGAGAAATTCCTCGGACAGTTTCATCGAGTACTGGAGCTTCATGAGGAAGCCGGGGGCACAGACACTGGACGGAGGCGGTCTCGTCGAGGGTTCATGCCCTAACTGCGGAGCTCATCTCGAACTGAGCGATTCAGGTAAATGCAGCCATTGTGATTCCGTTCTCAACAGCGGTGAGTACGACTGGGTCCTGGCAGAGATTACTCAGTCCATGGAATGGAACGTCATTTCAGATACTTCGCTCATCCCGGGTCTCGATGAACTGAGCCAGCAGGATCAGGGTTTCAATCTTCAGCATATCGAGGATCGCACATCCGTTATTTTTTGGCGTCTCATGAACTGCTGGTTCCTTAATGAAACTGACCCGGCGAGGAAAGTGGTCCTTCCGACATTTCTAAAACAGTTCGCGACTCAGCTGGACCACACAAGCGAGGATGGCTGGTGGCTGTTCTTCAGAGATGCGGCAGTCGGAGCTGTTGAAGTCCAGTCCATCATTCCCGGTCAGGCAGGCGATTTCGACAGGATCGAGGTCCTCGTGAAATGGTCTGGACGGAATGCAAGAAGGAACGCTGAAGGCAAGACCCGCTCACCGGGCGGCAGAGCCATCAGGCCTCAGATATTCACCCTGGCACGGAAGCACGGTGCTCAGACATCTGTCGACAGCAGTTTCCGTTCCTCGCATTGCCCCAATTGCGGAGCACCCTATGAAGGTGGCACGACAGGCACCTGCGACTACTGCGGAACCCCACTCAATGATGGTGCCCGCAGCTGGGTGCTCGAATCAGTCAAGAGCTTCTCGGCATCCCGGATAACGCAGGCAGCGGTCTCTCCAATCAGAAGAGCATCTCTGGTGCCTCCGGATATCATCCTATCTGCAATGGTCTCCTCCATGTATGCAGATGGAGAGGTCGATGAGAAAGAGATGGAGGTACTCAGGGGATTCGCGGAAGCAAGGAGCATCTCGGACGAGACGCTTGACGGCATTATCGATACGGTGAAATCAGGGGCACACGTTCTTCCGGAGCCCTCGAACCCGACTGAGGTCCGCGAGGTTCTCGCCGCGATGGCCAGGATGGCGATAGCCGACGGCAAGCTTTCCAAGGACGAAAAAGAGATTATGCAGGCTTATGGAGAGGCCAACGGCCTTGCATGGGCAGATGTAAAACTGATACTGGCCCAGCAGAAGGCTATCCTCTACGCACAGGCAAAGACCACTATAAGAGAGTCCAAGTAGAACACGGAACAATAAATGGTGCCACCCACCATAAAACAAATGGTGGGTGGCACCATTTTCGACTCCTTCATGCGAAGCGGCTGAATTCCAGGCTGATATGCTGAGTCGAGATAGCACGTAGTGGAATTGCTTTCTTTAGTGTGGTCCGTCCGGCGGCAGTGCCCGATAATTATCCGGGGGGAGTGAATCCACTGCCATAAATCCATCCGGGACGATGCCGGTCATCTCATAAATTATCGTGCTGCCTGATCTGCTCCGCCAGACCTCCTCGAGGAACTGAGGGGGGTCCTCGATCTCCCATCCCGCACTATCGACAGTCCTTCGCCATCTCGAACTGAGGTGGGGACGCATGCCGGGAAGGTCAGAATCCACTACGACAAATCTGACATCGTGCTCCTGAAGACAGGGCCAGAGAAGCATCTCAAAATCATTGGGCATAGTCAGTGTGGGCCGCCTGTAGTCCCAGATCATCAATTCCACATTAGGATATGTGACTACCCAGTCATCAAGTGAGCTGTTCTCCTTTATCCATGCCACTGTTTCCGCCGCCTCCGCCGCCCTGAGTCTTGTGTCGTGACCAATCAGAGTACCAAGCGGTCTGGCAAAGGGGAAGAGCAGCACTCCAGCGGCAAGGAGTGCAGTTCTGCGACCGGTCATCCGACCGAACCTCATGAGGCCCTCGGAGCCCAGAGCTATGATGATGACAACAAAAAATGATACATACCTTCCGCTGTGTTCATGAAGGGCCAATATACAGAGCATGGGGATCGACGCGATCAAAGGCAGAAGCATCCTTTTTCTGATACGTCCGCACCTCAGCGCCAGAAGAGCGAGAAGCACGAATGCAATAAGTGAGGGCTGCCCGAATACCTCCCCCCTGTGCAAGGTTCCCGTAGTAAGAGGTTCGAATAGTCTGAGAACGCCTTTCGCAAGATAGGATGCGACTGCGCCAGGACCCTGATTCCGAAGCATATCTGTTGGGCTGGGAGCAGACTCCCTGATCTCAGTGGTCGCCCAGTGGTTCTCGTTGAGCAGGAACTGCTTGTTCTGCGAGTAAAGGGGAGAACCGAAAGCCTGCTGGTTCCTGATGAACCAGGGAGCGCAGACGGCGACGAACACAGCGGTCAGTAAAAGTGCCTTCAGTATTCTGCGGGGACCGCCCCTGACAAGGACCCATATTCCAATTGCGAAAGCAAGCAGGAGCCCCTGTGTACGGACCAGGTATGCAAGACCCGTAAGGGCACCGAGAGCAGCTGTTCTGCTGAAACTCAGCTCTTCCCTGTCCGCCGTCATCAGGATGAGGAAGAAGAGTCCTGTGAAGAGCAGGAGGCTGTCAGGCTGCACGGAATACCAGACGAATACAGGATGGATCGACAGAACGAGCAGCATGAACATCGCAGGAAGTGAACCGAATATCCTTCTGGCCCATAACCAGCAGATGATCATGCAGCCAAGGCCGATGACGAGTGCAGTCAGCTGGGCCGGGAGGAAGGCCGCCCCGGTAAAGGAGAATAGCAGGAAGAGCAGGAAGGAGAGTACAGGCTGCCTGTTGGCCTCAGGCCGAAGGGGCGCAAGAGAGGGATCGTACAGGGTCCATTTCCTGAAGGTCATGAATCCCTGACCGGAACGCAGGTTCTCCGCCACTTCCAGGTTCGAAGCTATACCGTCCCCTGAAGCTATCGGATTCCTCATCAGAACCGGAATACGGATGAACACAGCCAGCAGGAGAATGACCATGACGGTCATCGACTCCTTACGGAGAAGCATATCCCGAACCCATTTGATCAGTGACATGCGGTGAAGATAAGCGTACTTATGGATGGTGTCACCGAGCAGAGCGGAGCTGTCCGGGAATCAAATGCATAGTTGAAGAGCTCACTGCTCGGGAGTAACGCTCCGAATGAGTTCATCGATCCTCGATTCGGGAAGGTCCAGCAGCTTTGCAGCCTGCCCCTTCTGTCCCCCGCAGTACTCAAGCGTCCGGGTGACGTGATCCGCCATGGCCTCACGAAGCGTCATAGGTACGAAATCACCCGACACTTCTCCTGGTATCAGCCTTTCTCTGACATATGGGGACAGTGCTTCCGGAGTGATCAACCCGCTCTCGGTGTTCACGACCGCGCTGGCAACGATATTCCGCAGCTCCTGCACATTGTCCGGAAAGCCATACTGCTCAAGCAGTATGATGAGATCGTCCGAGAAGCCGTCCGACTCCCATGCCTGCCTGCTGCATTCCTCCATGAGGAAGTGCTCAGCCAGTATACGGATGTCTCCCACCCTTTCCCTCAGGGGCGGGATCCTGATGGAATTGACCATAAGATGATACAGGAGATCTCTGGAGAAGCTGTCCCTGTATTTTGAACTCGTCAGATCATGCGTGGAAGAGACGATGATGCGAACATTGCTGGGAAGTATCCTGGTAGAACTGTCGCGGTAGTACTCGTTGTTCTGGATCACTCTCTTGAGCCTGACCTGCACGGGAAGGCTCATGTGCTCGATGTTATCTATGAAAAGGGTCCCACCGGCTGCGGTTTCCAGGAAACCTGGCTGGTCAGCCATATTCCCCTTCCAGTCCTGTGCGCGCCCGAAGAGTTCCGATGAGAATCCATCACTTGTGTGCGAGGAGCTGTCCACCGCAATGAAAGGACCATCCACTCTCGGACTTGCGTTATGGATGGCTCGGGCGAGAGCCTCCTTTCCTGTCCCTCTCTCACCCCAGATGAAGACGCTGAGATCACCCGCCGCCATCTTCTCGGCCTGATGGAAGAGACGTATCATTGCAGGGGTTGTCGTCGGGAAATGCATGAAGGCTGCCTCATTGACCAGGCCTTTCCGGGTGAGTTCACTGGGAAGACTGTCCAGTGAGTCACTGAGCATGCCGTGCTCAATGGCCGAATTCAGGACTTCCAGCAGCTGCTCGTCATCGACTGGCTTTGTGAGATAATCGAATGCTCCGCGCTTCATTGATTTAACGGCCAGTTCTACATCGCTCACGCCGGTCAGGATAACGACGGGAGTATGATTATCTCTGGCATTCATCATCCTGAGAATATCCATGCCGTTGACATTTGGCATGTCCAGATCCAGCATGATCACATCATAGTGCTCTGCTCCCAGCAGATCCTCGACATCTCTTGAGTCGTTCACAACAGTTGGGTCGAACAGGTCGGTCTGCATGAGGAAGACCATGAAGTAATTGGTCACTGCAACATCGTCATCTACTATGAGGATACGCTTCATCGATTCACCTCCCTCTGCTCATCGATAACGGGGGCGGGTACTCTGATTGTGAACATTGTTCCCTCCCCGAGTCTGCTGCTTACAGAGATGGTTCCGCCATGCTCCTCAATTATCCGGTAGGCTATGGCTAGTCCAAGTCCAGTTCCCCCCTTGGCTCTTTTGGTCGTGAAGAATGGATCAAAAATGGATTTCATCGTCTTCTCATCCATCCCCTTGCCATTATCCTTCACCTCAATCCGGATCGAGTCTCCTTCCACCCTGGTCAGGACGGTTATAAGCCCTTTCCTGTCATCGGGGATTGCCTGGGATGCATTCACTATTAGATTCACCAGCACCTGCTCGATCTTCTGTGAATTGCCGGTGAATGGCCTGACACCTTCACCGAGGTCCATCTCGATCTCTGCGTGCTTGTGCACTTCGTTCTGAACAAGCCTGGCGGTTGCCTGAATGAGTGTATTCACATCAACCATGTCAATCAGCAGCCCGTCATCCTTCCTCGCAAAACCCCGCAGCCCCTCAACTATGCCCTTGATCCTCTCTGAGCCATGGGACATGTCGTCTACGAGTGTCATGATATGCTCGCGGAAGAAATCGTATTTTAGCCTTGCAACCTTGAGTTCGGGGTGTGTTTTCTGGTACTCATCAACGATCGGGAGCATGTCCTCGAGAGCCTGGCGGACGATCTTTATGTTGCCCCGAATGAACTGATTCGGATTGTTTATCTCATGGCCGATACCACTGACAAGCTGTCCAAGTGATGCGAGCTTGTCCGCCTGCTGCAGCTGCTGCTCGTAGGTCTTCTCCAGTGTGATATCCCTGTAGAACTCCAGTATGCCATCGACCTGCTCGTCCTCGTTGTAGACCGGCAGCGCGTGGACCTCAAGAAACCTGTCTTCGTCCCGGATGGTGGTGGTTATCGGAGTCCCATCCTTCTTGATCCTGGCAAGACGGCAGTTTATGCAGGGGGTGTCCCTGTTGAAATAGGTCCTGTAGCACTTATCTCCTGTTTCAGTACTCTCCTGATTGCTCATTACGACATTCCGGTTGAGATCGATCAGCATTACCTCGTCCGGAATGGCCTTGAACATCGTCTCGAGCCTGCGGCTCGCCTCGTCCCAGCTCCTGTTGACCCTGTTGAGATAGGAATCAGCAGTACTTAGCTTCTGCTCCTGCCTGTCGAGCTCCACCTGCCTCTCCTGTACCTCGGACTCCAGCTCCCTGAGCTTCCTTGCGAACTCCTCCTCCTCGCCCTGCTTGAGGGTCATACGCTCGGAGAGTTCCTTGCGCTCAAGTGCAATACTGAGCATTCGGCCTATCTCATTCAGCATCTTCTGCTCTTCCGGCAGCAGTTCGTGTGCGCCACTGATGTAGCCCACCCGTATTTCACCGAGAGTCTGATCGTTGATCACAAGTAAGACTGAGATGAAGTCCTCTCCTGCAGGCTCCTGACCGTATTCGATCCCCTGGTAGAGAGAATAGACCACCGCCTCTTCGGGATATCGAACTCCCCTGGAGAGATACTCTGGCAGCCTCGTGAAGAACGTACTGATCGACTGAGAGACCTCTATCCACTCCGCGACCGAGTAGAGGCAGGATAGCTCCTTGATCCTCTCCTCACGCTCCCAGTCATCCATCTTCCGGAGACCATCAACCTGGGTACCGAAGAACAGGTTCGTCCCACCGCTGACGCTCTCGATGTAGCCAACCTTCATAGGGATGGGAATGGATTTCTCCATCCTCCCTGTACAGACGGCTACTACACCTCTGGAGCCCTCGGCAGCCCTCTTCATGGCCTTCCTGAAGGATGTGAGGGATTCATCCTCGAGTACATCAGAGAGATGACCACCCTGCTCCTCCTGCGGATCTCTGGAGAGTGTCCTCAGAAGAAGGGGGCTGATGTGCAGGATATTCTCATTGCCGTCGGCTACAAGCAGAAAATCGAAACTGCTCTCAATGAACGAGTAGAGGTCTTCCAGACGGATCATACCCGCTCCTAACTGAATGAATGCGTTAGCACATAATTGGCATTATGTCCTTAAAGATACATAAGCAGGAAGCTTTGGAAAGGCTGAGCATATCCCTGGGGCTGAGGGGACGAACGGGGTGATCCCGTCCGTCCCCTGTTGGCTATCTGACGCGGAACCTCTCGGTCCCGACCTCACGGATCTCTTTCCTGTACTTCTGACCGTGCGTCAGTGGAGGCAGGATGGAGATGGCCTTCAATCCCGGTTTAACGACAACCGGAGTTCCAGTCCCATCCCAGCCCCGCTCCTCACCCGTGTTCCAGTAGAAGCCTGTAAGCTGACCAAGGGCTTTCCTGACTGCTCCATCCAGCTCCGCGGTGAGGTTGCTCCCTGCACCGGGCACCTCGATCTCTGCGGAGGCAGCCAGAGCGGAGAGCACTTCGGTGTCCGACATCCCTGAAGGAGGATGGACCGAAGCATCAAAGTTCAGCAGGCGGCCCTCGAAGTTGCATCTTGTCCCGGTAGTCTCGAGGAATGTAGCACCCGGAAGGACGACATCCGCCGCACGTGTGGTCTCCGTGGGGGTCCAGTCAACTGCCGCAATGAAGTCAGTGTTTCTGAACCAGGATCCGGTTATGTTGTACTCCAGAGGATCTTCTCCGATAATGAGTGCGCCCCTAATCGAACCATCCTCAAGAAGACTCCTGAGCTCCTGAAGATTTCTCGCTCCCGGAAGATCAGCAGGTGATGCGAGCCTTCCTGCAAGGAAGGCGGGATCAGCACCGCAGACCTCCAGCCCCGCGCTGTTCGCGATCAACCTCGGAAGGAGTAGCTCCGCCTCTATGGAATTCTCCCGCAGGAGGATCGCCATGTCGGCGAGTACCCTCATACAACCCTCAGACGCATCCTGGGGTCTATCGGGACTATGAATGATGACCGGGCGTTTGGAAGCCGCTATCAGCTCAGCAGCCTTCCTGATATCCTCAGTATCGACTCCAGAGAAAGCGGACGCCTCCATGATGGATATCCCACCCGCAAGGATGGCATCGGCGCTTATAGTGCCGGTATCTGAAAGCTCTCTCATTACAGCGCTCCAGAAAGTGGAGGCTCTGCCCCTCATGGGATCAACGGCGAGTGTAGAGAGGAGCTGGTCGGTCGTATCGAGAGTGGAATTGGCCACGATCAGCCTGGCCCCGCCCTTCACAGCCTGTATGACATCCACAGCGAGAACCAGGTGATCAGACTCCATACCGGTGTTGTTGCAGATGATCAAATCGGCATCTGCCAGACAGCTCCTGTCAGCGGTTGAAGCAGTGAAACCCAGGATATCATCCAGTTCACCGGATACTCCTCCGCTGGAAGCAAGTGCAAGGGAGCCTATATTATTCGTTCCAAGACCCTCTCGGGCTATCCTTCCCGCCAGGTACATCTCCTCATTGGTGAGTTCAGGTGAGATGAATACGGCTACACTCGAGGGGCCATGCTCAGCCGCGATCGATCTCAGTGAGTCGATAACCGATGCGGCGGCATTCTCCATACTCGTTTCCGTATAGGAGTTCTGCTCTCGTAATACAGGTTTCCGTATCCTGTCGCTCTTGATGAACAGCTCCTGACCGAACCTGCCGTATCTGCAGAGGTAATCACCGGGGACGCCTGTAGAAGTGGCGAAATACCTTCCGTCCCCGAAACTCCTGATAGTGAGTCCGCACCCCACTGAACAGAACCCGCAGTGGGTGGGTACATCGTGCGTATGCAGGCATGCTCTGCCAGGGAAGGAATACTTCACGGTTAGCGCCCCTGTTGGACAGGAATCCACGCAGTTGCCGCAGCTGACGCAGCTGGTCTCTACAAGCGGGTCATTCATGGCCGGTCGCATCTCTGTACGGAATCCCCGACCAACGAGACCGAGAGCCGATACGGGCAGAACCCTTGCACAGGTTCTGATGCATCTTGCACAGAGCACACACTTGTTCGGGTCATATGAGATGTACGGGTGCCTGTCATCGACCCTGTGCTTACGGACATGACCTTTGAAGTACTCCATGTCGACGCCGTACTCTTCTCCGTACAGTCTCAGATCGCAGTCATCAAACCTCACGCAGCCGCAGGATAGACACCTGTCGCACTCGTGATCGTTGTCCTCCGGTTCGAAACCATTGGAGACTTCCACAAAACTGCTGCGTCTCTCCTCCACATCGATGAGGTGTACCTCATGTCTGGGGGACTCCTTCACATCACCGAGTTCAGCCTGTCCCGGACGGGACCAGAACGCCTTTGCCACGATGAAGGGACTGGGCTTGACATCCTCATCGGCCAACCATGCAGCTATCGCTACGGCGGCCCTCTGACCGTCTCTTATGGCGTCAATCACAACGGTAGGTCCGTCGTCAGCGGCATCTCCCCCTGCAAAGACTCCCTCGATGTTCGTGGTCATCAGAACGGGATCGACGATGTAGGTGTTCCAGCGAGTAAGATCGATACCGCCTGTATCGGTCTCGACAAGACCGTCAAGAACGGTGTTCTGCCCAATGGCGGATATGACGAGATCGCACGGGAGGTCGAACTCGGAGCTCTCCATCGGAACGGGTCTCCTTCGGCCGGAATCATCCGGTTCGCCCAGTTTCATTCTGATGCATGTGAGAGCCTTGAGTCTGCCGCCCTCCCGAACGATGCCGATGGGAGCTGCCAGCTCCATTATTTCGACACCCTCTTCGAGACAGTCGACTATCTCCATTTCATCGGCAGGCATCTCGGCACGGGTCCTCCTGTAGAGGACGATCACCTTGTCAGCATCCAGTCTCCAGGCGGTTCTGGCAGCATCCATAGCTGTGTTGCCGCCGCCGACCACAACAACAGTACCACTTAGCGGCTGCGGGTCGATCACTTTCTCGGGAAGGAAGTCGGCGCCTGTCACGACACCCTCTGTGTCGAACTCGCCTTCAACCCTCATCGGCTTCCCTGTCCAGGCACCCGCACCGATGAAGACAGCATCGTGTTTCTTTCTCAACTCATCAAGACTGATATCGACCCCAATGCGGATTCCACAGCGGATATCTGCCCCGACCTGCCTGATGTAGTCGATCTCGCGATCAAGCACATCGTCTGGAAGCCTGTATTCAGGGATACCGTACCTGATCATGCCTCCGGCTCTATCCATGGCTTCGTAAAGGACCGTTTTTATGCCGTTCCTGCCCAGGAACCAGGCAGCAGTGAGACCAGCCGGGCCGGCTCCGACTATTCCAACGGTCTTACCCGTGTCGGGAGCACAGACCGGTAGAGTCGCATATGCCTCCGGGGAATCGGTAAGGAACCTCTTGATGTTATTGATGGCTACAGGAGCGTCTACATCCATTCTACGGCATTCATCCTCGCACTTGCGTACGCAGACCCTTCCGCAGACGGCTGGAAGCGGGTTCTTCTCACGGATGAGGTCTACTGCGGCCCTGTATTCACCCATTGCGGAAAGCGCGATATAGCCCTGCGCGTCAACGCCGGCGGGACATCCCTCCATGCAGGGGGAGACGCAGTCGGCGTAATGATTGGAAAGAAGCAGTTCGAAGGCGGTCTTCCTTGAGTCGACTATCCGCTCGTTCCTGGTGGTGACCTCCATGCCCTCGGTGATCCTGGTTGCACAGGATGGAACGAGGTTCCATTTCCCCTTCACTTCCACAACACATACGAAACATGAGCCGTAGGGCTCAAGCTCCGGAGAGTGGCAGAGGGTGGGGATATCATCCAGTCCATTCTCCCTGACCACTTCGAGAATGGTCTGTCCGGGAGAAGCCTTCACTTCCTGACCGTTGATCTTCAGTGTGATTTTATCCATGACGGCCCCTACCTTGTGATCACAGCGCCAAAGTTGCAGCTGCTTATGCACTTGCCGCACTTTACGCAGATGTTCGTATCAATTGTATGAACCTCTTTTACCTTGCCCTCGATCGCATCGACAGGACATGCCTTGGCGCAGAGCGTACACCCGATACACTTCGAAGCGTCAATGCTGAACTCAACAAGAGCCAGACACCCGCCAGCCGGGCATTTCTGGTCATCGATGTGCGCCATGTATTCGTCAAGGTAGTATTTGAGGGTGGTCTGCACCGGATTTGGAGCTGTCTGACCCAGACCGCAGAGACTGGCCTCCTTGATCTGAACAGAGAGTTTCTCCAGTTTCGCAATGTCTTCGGGAATGCCTTCGCCTCTGGTGATCCTCTCAAGGATCTCCAGCATTCGAAGTGTCCCGATCCTGCAGAATGTACACTTGCCGCAGGATTCACTCTGGGTGAAGTCCAGGAAGAATCTGGCTATCTCCACCATGCAGGTGGTCTCGTCCATGACCACCATTCCACCAGAACCCATGATGGCTCCAGTCGCGGGGATGGACTCAAAATCCACTGGCGTATGCTTCAGGCTGGCAGGGATGCATCCACCGGAGGGGCCGCCCATCTGCACAGCCTTGAACTCCCTGCCCTCCTTGATACCGCCGCCGATCCTGAAAACGAGATCCTCTATCGTTGTGCCCATCGACACCTCAGCGAGTCCACCATGTACGACTTTCCCGGCAAGAGCGAAGACCTTCGTCCCCGGGCTCTTCTCAGTGCCGAATGCCTTGTAGGCAGATGCTCTGTTGATGACTATCCATGGAATATTGGAGTAGGTCTCGACATTATTGTTGTTGGTCGGCTTCCGCCATAAGCCCTTCTCGGCAGGGAAAGGCGGTCTGATCCGCGGCATTCCCCTCTGTCCCTCGATGGAGGCGATAAGGGCGGTCTCTTCGCCGCAGACAAAAGCTCCGGCGCCCTGTTTGATCTTCATGTCAAAATCGAAGCCGGAACCGAGTATATCCTCTCCGAGGTAACCCTTCTTCCGTGCGGCAGCGAGGGCTATCTCGAGTCTGTAAATGGCCAGAGGGTACTCCGCCCTGCAGTAGATATAGCCGAATGAGGCTCCTATAGCCCTGGCGCAGATGATCATCCCCTCAAGAACTGAGTGAGGATCACCTTCGAGTATGGATCGGTCCATGAAGGCCCCGGGGTCGCCCTCGTCCGCGTTGCAGATCACATATTTCTTATCCGAATCGTACCCGGCAGTGAAGGACCACTTGAGGCCTGTTGGGAAGCCTCCCCCGCCTCTACCTCTGAGTCCTGAATCCTTGATCTCCTGTATTATCTCCCCAGGGGTCATATCCAGAAGAGATTTCCGGAGACCCTGGTAGCCTCCAGCGGCCTCATAGTCCTCAATGGACTCGGGATCGATGTTACCGCAGTTGCGGAGAACTATTCTTTCCTGCAGCCTGATGAACTCCGCCTCTGCTCCTCCGATCTCGGAGTCGGGCGATATCGAGAGCACCACACTTGATCCGGATGCGGGTTCATTGCCGAGCACATGATCCCTGAAGATGGTCCTGGCTGCATCGGGATCAACTTCACCGAAAATGACCCGATCCTCACCATCCCTGACCTCGACAAGGGGCTCCCGGTAGCACATCCCTATGCATCCTGTCCTGGTGAGCTCGCAGACTCCCGGGGTCTCCGCAGCAAGCTCCTCCAGTCTGTCGTATACGGCACGGGCACCGGCGGAGAGACCGCAGGTACCCATACCCACTATGATCTTTTTCATATCAGCGCTCCATCCTTGACGAACCGGGGTCCGTGTGCGTCTGGTGCATCATTCACCCACCGCCTCGACTGCTGTCTCGGTGCTTTCGCCAATCTTTCTCCGATAACCCTTGAGGAGTTTCCGCAGAGAGGCGGGGGTCAGCCGGCCGTGAGTGTCATCATTGATCATTATTACGGGCGCCAGCGAACAGCACCCGATGCAGGCCACAGTATTGAAGGTGAAGAGACCGTCCTCTGATGTGTCACCGACTTCTATGCCGAGTTCGTCCTCGATAGTCTCGATGATCATCCTGGCACCGGATACATGACATGCGGTCCCCGCGCAGGCGCGGATGACATACTTACCCATCGGCTGCAGTCTGAACTGGCTGTAGAAAGTGATCACACCATAGATATCCGACTCGGGAATACCGGTGACGCCTGATATATGGCTGATCGCTCTTCTCGGAACGTATCCGAAATGGTCCTGGGCGGACTGGAGAAGCGGTATGAGCTCACCTGGAGCTCCATCGTACCGCCAGAGCCTGTAATTGAAGCTGCTTTGGCTGGTTGCGGTTTTCATCTCTCCCTCCCTGAGCCGGATACGCTCTCATAAGAGCGTTCTCCAGCGAAGAAGTCAGCAGTTTTCTTCCACATGTGTTTCATTATCGGTCGGACGGATCGAACCGTCAGTCATCCATGAGCTTGATCACCTTGGCTTCTCGAACCCTGAGCACACCATCTATCTGACTGAGCTTCTCGATTATCCTTGGCGTGCGTCCCATGGCGCCATGACCGGTGATCATACCCACCAGCTTGGAGCCGTCATCGATCACATCGCAGAATACGACTTCGTCGATGAAGAAGACTGTCGTGAATATCTGCTGGATCGCGTCGGGATCCACATCTACAATTATGTAGCTCATGGTTCCTGGCTGCCTTCTGGCGCCAGCCTGAGCCTCGTGCTTCACAGCCTTCTGATAGGTATCAATGAACTGATCAACATCTCTGTCCAGCTTTGGTCGCTCAACCGATGACATCGAGAGGACCTGAACGCCGTCGAGAGCCTTCACTTTCTCTGAGATCGCTTCGATCTCTGCAGTGGATGAAGCCTGGGTGAGCAGGATAATGTCGAAATCTCCTCTGACGGCATCGCAGGACTGGATGCCATTCATATTATAGAGAGTATCAAATATTTCCATGCTCTGGTCCGGGTCGGTTATCTTGACGGTGAGGTAGGCGCTGACTGATTCACGCATGCCATCATCATCGGTCTTCTCGGCTGACTCGACCGAAGTCTTCCCGGGAGAGAGTTCCTCAAGCGCTGCCACCAGGTCCGGCATCTCAAAGGGCTTGTCCAGATAGCCGGTGTTGTACTCAGAGAGGGCAGTAAGCATAAGGCGCTCATCACCGAATCCGGTAATGACAAGCACGGGAAGGTCGGGATACTGGTTCTTTATCACCTTGAGGATCTTCAGTCCATCGATATCGGGCATGAAGATATCTGTTACAAGGTAATCGTAGGCGACGCCCTTCTCCCTTGCCTGGTTGAGTTCATGAATGGCAGATATGCCATCAGGGCATGCAACGGTCGTGTAGTCCTCCTGAGTAAGGCCTACGGTGAGATTCCGTCGAATCTCAGCCTCGTCATCGATGATAAGTACGCGGCCTTTCAATGGATTCCTCCTCCTGATTTAGCTTTGATTCGGTTCATCATTACGCTACGCCCCGCATTTTGCAAAGTCAATAACTTCCGGCTTCTGTCGGCCGTTCAGCGCACTTCAGCGCGGCAGAGCGAGAGAGACTCGGCAAGGTCGGTCCAGCGCCCTGAACTGAGGTAAAGATTCATGGCCCTGGCGGCCCTTCTGCCATGACCCATCGCGAGGATGACTGTGGCAGCTCCAAGCACGATATCACCGCCTGCAAATACACCGGGCACAGAGGTCTGACCGGTCACATCATTTACGACAACTCCACCCCATCTTGTGACCTCCAGATCAGGGAATGTCTGGGGAATGAGGGGGTTCGGGCTGTTGCCGATAGCCACGATAAGTGCATCGGCCTCCATTATGAACTCCGATCCTTCAATGGGGACGGGTCTTCTCCGCCCGGAGGAGTCCGGCTCGCCCAGCTCCATCTTGATTACCTCCGCCCCTGTGAGCCGGCCATCAGCGTTGCCGTGCAGTTTTACAGGATTACGGAGGAGGTGAAATTCGACACCCTCCTCCTTCGCATGGTGGATCTCCTCGAGCCTGGCAGGCATCTGCTCCTCGGCCCTCCTGTAGACAATGAGGGACTTCTCTGCCCCCATCCGGAGAGCGGTCCTGGCGCAGTCCATGGCTACATTGCCGCCGCCTACGGTAATGATGCGCCTGCCTTTGACAATGGGGGTATCTGCCTTCGGATAATCGTAGGCCTTCATCAGGTTGGCCCTTGTCAGATACTCATTGGCGGAAAGAACACCGAGAAGGTTCTCGCCAGGCACCCTCATGAATCTGGGCAGTCCTGCTCCAGTGCCAATGAAGACGGCATCGAAATCCTCGAGGAGACTCTGTATGGGAGCGGTCTTCCCTACAACGAAATTGTAGCGGAACTCTACTCCGAGGCTCTCGAGGTAATCAACCTCAGCCTGGACGATAGCCTTGGGAAGTCTGAACTCAGGGATACCGTATACGAGAACCCCGCCAGCTTTATGAAGAGCCTCGAATACCACTACTTCGTGCCCGAACTTGATGAGATCACCCGCTACCGTCAGTCCTGCCGGACCACCTCCCACGATTCCGACACGCTTGCCGGAAGGTCTGGCCGGGGATGGGATCAGCGCTCCTCCCTGCTCGCGCTCCCAATCCGCAATGAACCTTTCAAGCTTGCCTATCATGACAGACTTGCACGGGTCCTTTTTAGCCTTGCCAATTGTACACACCTGCTGGCATTGCTCCTCCTGGGGGCAGACCCTGCCGCAAACGGCGGGGAGCAGGTTGCTGTTCTTCATAATTCTGATGGACTTCCTGAAATCTCCATCCTCAATGGCCTTGAGGAATCCCGGGATATCTATCCCGACTGGACACCCCTCGATACAGAACGGGGTCTTGCACTGCAGGCATCTCTTCGCCTCAAGCATGGCCATCTCAGGAGTGTAGCCCAGTGGCACTTCCTCAACATTGTTCACTCGGACTCGAGGGTCCTGCTCCGGCATATCGACAGGAGGAATTGCGAGTCTCTCTTTTATGTTCATCAGTGACCCCCCTCCTTCGACGCGAGTCTGCATCCAGTTTCACCCATATAATGCTCCAGAGCCTTGCCCTCTTCTGTCCTGTAAGTGGTGAGCCTGTTCATGAGTTCGTCGAAATCAACCAGATGTCCGTCAAATTCCGGTCCATCCACGCACGCGAATCTGGTCTCTCCTCCAACGGTCACCCTGCAGCAGCCACACATTCCTGTGCCGTCCACCATAATCGGGTTGAGACTGACTATCGTAGGGATTCCGAGCTCTTTTGTGAGAATGCTGACGAACTTCATCATGACCGGCGGCCCCATGGTCACACACTGATCGTATTCACCACCTGCCTCTGCAAGCTCACGGATGGCATCGGTCACGAGCCCATGCTTCCCCTTCGTGCCGTCATCGGTGGTGACAATGAGTTCATCACTGACGGCGGCCATCTCTTCCTCAAGTATGAAGAGGTTCGCGGATCGAGCACCAATTATGCTCACGACTCTGTTTCCGATCTCCTTCATCGCCTTCGCCACCGGGTAGAGCGGAGCTATGCCAATACCCCCGCCAACGCAGAGCACTGTTCCCACTTTCTCGATATCAGTAGGAACACCCAGTGGACCGGTTATGTCAGGTATGGAATCACCAATGTTCATCTGAGCCAGCTGAAGCGTGGTCTTCCCGACGGACTGGATGATGAGAGTTATGGTTCCCGCTTCCCTGTCAACATCGGCGATGGTAATGGGGATACGCTCGCCATCCTCGGATATCCGCAGGATAACGAATTGTCCCGGTTCCCTGAAAGCAACAACATCAGGCGCCCTGAACCGGTAGAGCCAGATGTCTGGTCCGAGCTCTTTCTTGAAAAGGATCTGGTGCATATCCCGGCCCTCCATCTGCTGTACGACTGTGCAGCCGACACCCCTTGTGGATCACAGCTCGAAATCGGAAGGATGCACGGAGGTCTCCGAGCAGCAATATCTCACTGACCTGACCCGGAGTCGGGAGCCGAACATCATGTGGTGTCTGCAGGCTCCTGACGCCGCTGATATCAAGCATTCACCATATTCCCGACATAACCGGTGTCAAGTGGGGACGGATATGCTATCAGCATGGGTTGACGGCATTTCACTGATACCATAGGCTACCACGTCATTGCATGCTTCATAAATTGTGCTGCGGGAATGTTACCCCAACGCGAATGCCCGGAGGGAGGGCGCAGTAAATGCTTGAAGAACTGTACCAGAAAGTAGTGGCAAAGGATCCTGCACAGCCTGAGTTCCATCAGGCCGTCAAAGAGGTCCTTGAGTCGATCGAGGTAGTTCTGGATAGACATCCCGAGTACCGTAAGGCCAAGATCGCAGAGCGCATCGTTGAGCCCGAGCGCGTGATCATGTTCAGGGTCCCATGGGTGGACGATCAGGGCGAGGTCCATGTCAATCGTGGGTTCCGTATCGAGATGAACAGCGCGATCGGCCCCTACAAGGGTGGACTCCGCTTCCATCCTTCAGTCAACCTCGGCATCCTTAAGTTCCTCGCTTTCGAGCAGGTATTCAAGAACGCTCTCACAACCATCCCCATGGGTGGCGGCAAGGGCGGCTCCGACTTCAATCCCAAGGGCAAGTCCGATATTGAGGTCATGCGTTTTACACAGAGCTTCATGTCGGAGCTTTTCCGCCATATAGGTCCCAGCACTGACGTCCCCGCAGGTGACATCGGCGTCGGCGGTCGCGAGATAGGCTTCCTCTTCGGGCAGTACAAGAAGCTCCGCAACGAGTGGGGCGGCGTTCTTACCGGTAAGGGTCTCTCCTACGGCGGAAGCCTTATCAGACCTGAGGCCACCGGATACGGCGCCGTCTACTTCGGCGAAGAGATGCTCAAGACCCGCGGCGAGACCTATGACGGCAAGGTCTGTCTGGTCTCGGGTTCCGGAAATGTTGCCCAGTACGCTACCGAGAAGATCAATGAACTCGGCGGCAAGGTCGTCACTCTCTCTGACTCAAGCGGCTGCATCTATGATCCAGAGGGTATCGATACCGACAAACTGTCCTTCGTCATGAATCTCAAGAACGTACGCAGGGGACGGATCAAGGAGTACGCCGAGAAGTACCCGAGTGCGGTATACACGGCGATCGATCCTACTCTTGATTATAACCCTCTCTGGAATTACAAGGCCGACTGCGCCTTCCCGAGCGCAACCCAGAACGAGATCAATGCAAAGGATGCCCAGAACCTCATCAACAACGGTGTCTATCTGGTATCCGAGGGCGCGAATATGCCCACGGTCCCTGATGGCGTTGAGATATTCCTTCAGCACAAGATCCTCTACGGTCCGGGCAAGGCCGCCAATGCAGGCGGAGTCGCCACATCCGGCCTTGAGATGGCTCAGAACGCCATGTTCTCCAGCTGGAGCCGCGAGGAAGTGGACACCAAGCTCCACAACATCATGATCAGCATCCACAAACAGGCCTTCGAAGCCGCCGAGAAATACGGTGACCCGGGCAACTACGTCCTAGGCGCGAATGCAGCCGGGTTCGTCAAGGTCGCCGAAGCAATGATGGCGCAGGGCGTGGTCTAGGACCGCATCCTAAGCCGACGATAAGAAGAACCCCCCGGAGTGATCCGGGGGGTTCTTCTTATCGCAGCTGTTCGGGGACGTTCTCAAGTTCATCAAGTGCGTTGGCGGTTTACTTTGTGTAATTAGACTAGGATTGTTATAGCTAAAGCTAATCCTATTTATCTCAAATTGAATAGACGAAATCGAACCGCTCCCCGAAAATCGACGGAGCGGTCAGGCGAAGTCCCGCGATCTCTGTAAGGATATCCTCCGAATGCTCCAGCCTTGAATAACCTCTGTCCCGGTCCTCTCTAGAAGGTACACTCAGAGGATATCCATCGTAAGAGCATGCCAGGAGCTGGTCTCCCGAATAATAGAAGCGGTCCGCACAGAGAGACTCGCTCTCGCCTCTCTCCTCCCATGAGGATATGCAGAGAACAAGCAGTTCTTCAGCGTCATAATAGTAAGTTGCCGTAATTCTGAAGCTTCCCGCATAGTTGTATGAACATTCCATCTTGCGGAGGATGTCCGTCTCGATCAGCATATCATCAACTATCTCGCTCAGCCGATCTTCATGAAGTACAACCTCGGTCGAAGAACTTCCTGGACCCTGAAAGGCTGGCGAAGTCGCCAGGAACAGCCTCGAAGGAAGATACATGGACTCGATCTCAGTTACCATAAGATCAATCGAAGCAACTTCATCGACGGTTTCTGTGGGAAGCCCGGATGTCCCCAGAAGCAGGGACACAAGTACTCGCAGTATCGCATTCATTCGTTAGACTTCTCCTGATGCATGATGATTCCCTTTGAAGCTGTCCGGTTGATGAGGATCTCCAGCGGTTCTTCCAGCCTGATGTGCCTGACATGCTCACTTTCTCCCTCGAGATGAGCCGCGTCCAGCCAGTCGGTATCCAGGAAGTTGTCACTTCCACTCCTGGAGAGTGTGAAATAGCCTATCCCAAGTGAAGTTATGTTCTGAAAGAAATGTGTTCCCTGTGAAGGAGCTACATACAGATCCTCCAGAGGGGTCTCTACAATACATCTGACCGAGGATATCTGGCTCCATTTTACGGGAATCCCAAGCCATCTGTCCGAGCTTCCCCACCTGCCGGGTCCGATGAGCAGACAGGACCTGTCCTCACTTCTGAGCAACTTATTGACACTCTCTATCTCCAGTGCCGTTTGAGCGGTAGTACTCCTGTCATAGCCCTGCCCCGGGATGTAGATGATATCCCTGATCCCATCTATCCTCCCTACCCCGAGAACGCTGGACGACTTACAGATGACGTCCGCTTCATCAATGTCGTCCATAATGGGAGCCATCTCTGTGCTGAAGCCCATCGGTCTGATCTGCAGAAATCCGAATTCGCTCTTCTCATCTCTCTTTATATTTCCAAGATTGACTGCAAACTCGATCTCAATCTCGCATGCGAAAGCCGCTTTACCTACTTCGAGCAGGAAGCTGAGAACAGGAGCGAGAGGGAACTCATCACCTTTGAGCACACCCGCCATCGTAACGAGCTTCGCACCGTCTCTGAAGGTACCATCGATGATCATGTCGTTCTCTGGTGAATGCACTGAGCCGACTGGCAGCAGTGTCCCATCTTCCTGAGCACGTTCGAGATCATGGAGGATCATATTCATGTCCTCACTTGGCCTTCCGTCCGGCCTCCCTGCTCCACCGGAGAGGTCCAGAGCAAGGAACTCCCTCTGGGAGTTCTGGAGGAACTGATCAACAGATGAGAACTGGTAAAGCCTGCGCGGTGAGGCTGGGGAAAATCTCACACTCTTCCCCCCATTCATTACAGTCCCTCCGAACCCGAGGGCCACAGAAGCCACACCATCCCCCTCAGCCATACCATCGAGTGGATAGTAGTTGAAAGATCTGGCTACTCCGGCAAAGTTAGGATAAACACTGTCCCCATACTTCTTTCCTACGACCTCCTGGACGACCACGGCCATCTTCTCTTCTTCGAGCCTGTTTGGAGTAGACTCCATGTAGGAGACTGAATCAGAATAATAGGTTGAGGCGTAGACCAGTTTCACAGCATCACACAACTCATCAAGCCTTACATTGAGATCCGGATTGTTGTTGGGAAGCATATAAGTGCTGTATATGCCTGCAAAAGGCTGAGCTGGCGAATCCTCGAGCAGGCTGGAGGATCTCACAGCTAGAGGGCAGTCTACCTTCTCCAGGAATATCCGCAAGTCTTCAACAACCCCCCCAGGCAGTTCAGATGCCAGGAATGCTTCAGTGATAGCAGAATCCTTCTGCCCGGCTGTCATTCGGTCATTCCCGAAAATGACCAGATCCCTGAGATCCCCTGCTTCCATGAAGGCATCAAAGATATCAGTTGCTATGACTGCAGTGGGCGGTACACTGATCGAGACCCCCGGGAAGTGCTCATCGATAAGGTATGTACTCAGAAGTGCGTTCATGAATGCCAGTCCTCTGCCCTTCCCGCCAAGGGATCCTGAACCGATCTTCACAAATTCTGTGTCAACATCAAAAGAATCTCCGGAGAATTCCTCGACCTGACCAGCCCGATACCTGTCTCTGTAGAGCTTGATCGAAGAGAGAAGGTACTGCCTGAGTTCCTCCGGTGAATTGAAGTCTTCCACCTTCTGCGGCTTCAGGGCGCGCGCAAGATCGAACTCTGTCCTGGCCATCAGCCAGGTAGAAAAATCGTTTCTGACGGCATGGCGGATCAGGCTTTCATCAGATATTACCCGAAGGACTCTTGAGAGACCCTTCAGATCCTCAGCCCTGGCAACCTCGTTCCCGCTGACGTCCTTCACTACGAAATCACCAAAACCAAGGTATTCCCGCATAAATTGACGGACCTCGGCAAGGAGGGTTGGTGAGTTCTTATTGATGTACGCGGTGTTCATTCCATAGGCCCTGTCCCTGTTCTCCCCCTCGGAAGACTGAAAAAGAATGGGACATTCGGGGTCATTCAGCCGTATCTCCCGTGCAAGAGCGAAGCCTGCAAGCGGGTCCTCGATGCCTGCCTTTTCGAACCTGACATCGAGGATAATTCCAAGAGTGTGCTCCGAGTATTTTAAATAGAGCGCAAGAGCCTCCTCGTAAGTCTGGGCATGAAGGATCTTGGGCCGGGCTCTCATCCGCATCAGCATCTGCATCTGATTAACTGCATCGGTCATGAGAGCCTGCGTCTGCTCCATCAATTCAGTATAGAGGAGAGGCATGTAAGAAGAGTAGAACCTGATAGAATCTTCCACAATAATGATGCATTTCACTCCCGCAGCAGCGCAGTCGTGCTCCATGTTCAATCGGTCTTCGACCCATTTGACAACGGCCAGAAATAGCCGGACATCACCCTGCCAGATGAAGGTTCTGTCCACCGACTCGAGCTTGCCCTCTTTCCTGAGGACTTCCAGATCGCGGGATGTATAGGCCAGAACAACCACAGGCAGTTCAGGGTCGATCTCCTTGATCTTACCCGTGAACATCTCCAGCCGCATGCTCCCTACCCTGACCATGGTGATGACCAGATCGAAATGCTCTGACTGGATCGCGGCAAGTGCTTCTGAAGCAGTGGATACCCTGTGTACATGTGGAGCGTATCGGAGGTTCAGTGTAAGGTATTCTGAGAAGAGTACTTCCGTGAATCGTCCATCCTCCTCAAGTGTATACGAATCGTAAAGACTCGAAACCAACAGGATGTTCCTTACTCGCCGGGACATCAGTGAATAGAGAGGTATTGGGACAGCTCCTCGCCTGCCGGCTATTCTATCCAGATTTCTGTCCTTCATGTGATCTCCCGTATTCGATAATGACCAATGAGCAATGCTATCATGTTCGATCATTCACAAGTACCTGCTCGGCAGCACCGGATAATGGATCAGTTCAGAAGCATCATCCTTTCGGTAACTGTATCGAACTGCGTTCTTACAAGTACAATGTATACTCCTGAAGGCAAACGGATGCCTTCTTCGCTGTATCCATCCCATGTGAGTGAATGCTCTCCCTGGATACTGTAGCCATCCTGCAAACCCGCCACTCGTCTGCCAAGAAGATCGTACACGGACATCTCGATTTCCCCTGCAACAGGAAGAGCGTATGTGAGGGTCACCTCCGATGTGAACGGATTCGGTCTTGGATGCATGAGCTGTAATGCCGGAGGTACGATTCCTCCAGCCCCAAGAACCGGGAGGCCGGATATAGTTATGTCATCAAGATTCCAGCCGCAGTAGGTCCAGCCCATATTTGTCGGTCCGATCGACCAGCGGATAAAGACCTCTGGCTGTCCGTCAGCTATGTTGGAGATGTCATACTCTTCGAGAACCCAGACGGAATCAGTGACCGGGGTGATCGAACTGTTCACCCAAATCGAAGTCCATATCAGACTATCACAGCTGACGCTGACCGAGGCATTGTCAAATCCACGCTGCTGCACACCGAGATAACGCCAGAAACTCATATTGACCTGGTAGAGAGATGAACAGTCTATCGCGTTCGAAGTGAGATGGTACTCCGGCATCTCATTCCAGTAATCACCCTCAAGATTAAATGCGTACACATTGGTCCCGGTCCTGCCGGATGTCGGGTCGGGATTGCCGTACTCACCGCCCTGACCAAGCGGAACACCGTACTCCCAGTCACCCTCGGTACTCCAGCCCGGGTCAGCATCGAGATCCCAGTTATACTGTGGATAACCCTCTCCGATCATAAGTACGATCTGAAGGCCGATAGACGAAGTCGTGTCTGACAGATCAGTAACGGTCATGACTGTGGAATAGACCCCGTCCGCAAGAAGGGAAGCGTTCAGGTTAGGGGTTAGTGTGACAGTCGTACTCATTCCGGGTCCAATGATCCCCGAAGCAGTACCGCTGACATCCAGCCAGGAGACCATGGGCTGGAAGGAGATCTGATAAGGGATTGGGGAGGCCTCACGACAAGTGATGGAGACCGGAATGTCAGAGGGACTGAAGGGTCCCCCGACACTTCCCTCGAATGCCAGAATACCTCTCCTGTCGACATCAAGTCCGCGATCGAACGCAATTCCCTTGATGCAGAAGTTGGCGGTCTCATCCACTCCCGTGAGATCAACCCATGAACCACCAGAACGGTATCGGCTCTCTCCCGGAGATGCGGAGGACTCTACAATGGTCCTGTAGCTGGCTCCAAGAAGAACTGGAACATCCGAAGTGCAATCGTAGGGATGACCGCCCTCCTCCAGTTCGAGGTAGATATGGAATTCCTGACCGGTCTCGAGGTAGACGCCGTTATCGAGTTCTACAGTGTGGAACCCCCTCATCTCTGCAGCACCGGAGATCTCTCCGAGCAGGTCATCCAGCTGTCCATCCTGAAAACTCCCGTAGACCTTAACGGTGTAGTCTACGCTGTCGCCGGCAGTGTAGAAGCTGACCTCATTCAGCATTTCCGGACCAGCTGCTACGAATGTATTGAAAGCCTCTGTACAGTCCTTGAGTGTTTCCCGCCAACCGTGATAGTCATGGTAGTAGATCCTGTCGCAGATAATTGACTCCACATCGGTCAGCGAAACGGCGCCCATCTGCGGATTACGGGCACAGTGCCTGTCATAGTAGGAAATATAGAAGTAGCCATCCAGTCCCCATCCGGCTCCCCAGCTGTTCTTGCAGAGCCATGCTCCCGGAAGAGGGGCCTGAGTTTCAAGAGTATCGTTCCAGCCAACGATAGAGACCGCATGGTTGGGATCCTGGGGGTAGGCCGGAGGCTGGTAATGGATGAAATCGGAGATGAAGGCAGAGTTGTAGCATAGACAGGTGCCGATAACACCGCTCTCCATCAGGCGGGTCTTGAGTGCATCAATGTTTTCCAGGTTGTCACCAATTGTGAAGAACTCGATCTTCCTCGGCCAGTAATAACTGTAGGAATCAAGGTACCTCTCGGGAGGATCGCTGTAAGATTGTCCATCCTCGTCTCTTACAGCTCCTTCACCACGGGAGAGATAGGCAGCGGTGACAAGGTAATCACCACCCTGATGAACATCCAGACCTCCTCCGGAGGTTGGATCGGTATCATCATTATTGAACTGATTGAAGCCGTTCCACCAGTCCAGATGGTATTCAGCCAGGTTCGGCTCACCTATCTCACCAGCATCAGCCCAGATCCCGGTCATCAGTAGATTGCTTTCCATCGCTGACATGGCCCCGAAGGTCCAGCAGGTTCCACCTGTCTGACTCTTTACTGAAGTAACGTAATTGCTTCCGTCATAATCCCTCAGGTCAAATACAGTCGGAAGGTCATAGGTCATCGCAGGTGAAGTCAGCAGAAATAGCATTGCCACCTGAATAAGCAGCTTGCAATTGCTTCCAGATCGAGCCATCTGTACATCCTCCAGGAGTTGATCGACAAGGTCTCTGTTTGGATGAGACGATGATACCAGTACAGCCCTGAAGGAGCAATGAAGGTTTCCTGAAGATATGCTCAAGGTGGTCCCGATTGTAGATCAGACGGCGCTTGTCATCCTCAGGAAGTGGTCAGCAGCCCTGATGTGAGCGCGGTCATTGGGGTTGAAAAGTCCGCTGTCGACCAACAGAAGCAGGGGAAAAGATACTTTACCTGGTTCCTTCACTGCGGTAAGCATTGATTCATCTGCCAGTACCATTTCCACAGGCCCCCAGCTGGCGATCGTGGAAACAATGGGATCATCGAATCCAGAGAGACCATTGTAGGCCATCCGTACAGCATGAAGGTCCTGCTCGGTGCAAACACCTTTTTCAAGATATTCATCGATCATTGCGAACAGCTCTTCGGCTATAAGAGATGCGGAATAGCCCGCTCCATCAAGAAGAATCTCGATATCTCCTGAGGAATCCGTGCCTCTGGTCATGCAGATATCCTTGAGTCGCTCCGGTATTCGGAACCATCTGTAGTAGGCCAGACACTCGAAGACCGATTCAAATACCTCGTTGATGAATACACCGTGCTCACTGCCGCCGAAACCGGAACCAGTTCGGCGAGCAGTGTGATGTCTGGCGCAGAATTGATTGTCCTGCAGCTTCCTGAAGCCTGAAGCGGCAGGCCAGCTGCCTGTGCCGCTAAGCCAGAGTCCTCTGTAATAATCCTCGTATTCCCTGCTCTTCTTCATATCGGGGTCTCCTTCCTGTGTACAATGGAGACTTAAGCAACACTTTTGCCATTTACATCAGCATGAAGTAAACGCTTGTATACCTTATTCTGCATATTCTGATGCGGCCCGTCAAGACTTTCACTTGCATCGCAATATTTGAGTATATGGGGATATTTGACAGGAGTATCGTTCAATTCCTGACGTTGACTGTTCATCATTACTGCTGACTGCTCGCAGATGGAACGACTGGGAGGATCGGTCTGTACTACTCGGACACCAGCCAGCTGGCAGTGTACTCCTCACTGACCCTCAGGACCTCGAAGAGAGTAGCTATCAGCTCCAGATTTTTGCCAGCCCTGTAGGGACTGTAGTACTCCCAGACGATCTCCTTCTCTGGAGTCACTTCGAACGCTCTCCCGAATGTGGATTCAGTGATAAGCGTGTTCCCATCCGGCAGACGCTGACAGGAGCCAATGATGAAGGAGTAGAACGGGTTATCATCATCACCTCTGTAAATCCACTCGATCTCCTTGATCTCCTGGTCGAATTCGATCACAGCTGAAGCATCAACTGCTCCCTGGTTGTCGAAAATGAGCATATTGCCATTCGGAAGCAGGATGGGCTCATGCTGCATATGCCAGAAATCAGATTCCCCCCAGTAGATCGATCTGTCATCAAGGTCGACCGCACAGATCAAGCCGGTATTCCGCATTGACAGCAGAACGGTGCCCTCACGGAAGGGGCCATTGTAGTCATCGGGAAGCTGTCCCTCACGGATAAATGTAATGGCATTGCAGTGAGTTATGTCCCCTCGTTGATCGGCAGCGATGTAGCTGTCAGACCGCCTCATAGTAGGTGCAAAGGGGGATTCCATGATGAGATCCGGTATTGATATCTTGTCAAGAGTGTTACCAAGCGAATCAAGTATCTGAAGATAGTCCTCTGTAACTATAAATTCATTGCTGAATCTCTCATTCATCTGAATCGTACGTCCAAGCACATATATGTTGCCATCATCATCGACATCAATGTCATGATGGGCATCAAACCAATCAGTTGCCCAGAGAAGATTCGAATCGCAATCAATCTTAACTACTTTTCCGTTGCGTATTTCTCCTTCGCTGCGTATTACGATGAGCAGATCACCGTTCTCAAATAGATGCCCTCTTCGCCAAGTGATCCAGTTCGCACCTTGATACTCAGCATCAGAACAGAGATCAGAGACATCAATGTCAAGGTACCATTCGTGTACAATGTTGCCTTCCATATCAATGAGGCTGATCCCGGGTGCATGGCCGGAGATAAGCATATTATATCCCGCAGTGGTGCGTGTACTGTCATGGATGGTTACGTTTCTCTGAATTGGCGCTTCCTCATAACCGGATAGATATCCGAGGGAGCGGATCTGCTCAAGCCGATCATCCTCCTCACTCCCTGCAGTGTCAGCGGGTATCCCGCGATCCCTGGCGAACTGCCAGCCACCTGAAGGAAGCGTGTGGTCTGCATCTCCTGCGACCTCTTCCGCACCCGTATCATCAAGGGATTGCAGGAGATCGTACATCACTCTCATGATTGGGAAGCGGAATAAATACACAAGCACAGATGCCACGGCGAGTGCTATCACCAGTGGAACTGCCAGCCTGATCAAACGTTTCATGTACCGCTCTCATCTCACATGTAATACCGCTTGCGAAAATCACATTCTATCCTATTCACTCGAATATCCACATGCAAGTGAATACTACCTCAGTTGCAGGCGGGCGTTGTTCAGGAGTACATGGACATTCGAAGCTGTGTTGAGCAGTATCGTTCGGTGTGAACTCAACAGCGGCAGGGGAGAGGATCATGAAAACCTATTTCGTAACACGAGACGAGAGAAGGATCGCCAGGAACGGTGAACCATTCGCGGTTCTGACATTGAGAGACCGGGGTGGAGCGTCCACGCAGGCCAAGGAGTGGAATGGATCCATACCTTCTGTCCAGGGGAAAGTACTCGAGGTGGAACTGGAGAATCGTCCATTCAAGGGCAGAGACAGCTGGATAGTAAGAAAGTGGATCCTGGCTTCATCACAGGAGTGGAGCTGGGAACCTCCGACGGAGATATTCCATGAGCCTCATTCCCACGAATGGTATTGTGTTGAATTGCGCTCGATGATCGAGAGCATCCAGAATCCCGTTCTCTCAGGGATCGTGGACAGCCTGATATCTGACACCTGGGAGAAATTCATCTATGCTCCTGCGGCAGCCAGGATACACAACGCCTACATTGGCGGTCTTCTACTCCATACGGTTCAGGTCGCCCGGCTGGGGATTCACCTGTACGAAGCATACAGTTCCTTCTTCCCTGCTCTTCGGAGAGATCTCATCGTCGCAGGTTGTCTCCTTCACGACTGGGGGAAAATGGAGGAATACGAATGCGGCCCCGATGCGGTGGAGCTGGGTGAACCAACGGAAGAGATGGTCCTCACCGGGCATATCTCCCTGGCTGTTCAGGCGGTTGCGAGGAAGTTCCCCGGCAGCGAGCCGCTTCCAGACATCATCAGAGATCTAATTCACTGCATCCAGTCGCATCACCTTATTCTGGAATGGGGTTCTCCCACAACACCAGCCCTGCCCGAGGCAATGATAGTCGCCTTCTCGGATAATACAGATGGCAGGCTCCAGACAGCCTCGGATCTTCTCAGGAACAATCCGGGGGAGACAGTGGTTCGAAATCCGTGGGACAGGGGATCTTCAGTCATTTCACGTTCTGACTGAAATCAGGGCTGCACGAATTGAGGCCGGGCCTAGATATGTGCGTTATGCACGAAATGAGGCTCGGCCTCATTTCGTGCAGATCGGTCAATTCGTTCTGAGGCTGTCTGCCAGCCTGAGAGCCTCCATTGCGGTCTGTTGGTCTCCGCTCCCAAGGGCAGCCTTCCCGTACGCCTCGAGAACAGTTGTACTCAATGGCTCCATCTCCAGTGCAAGCGACGCGTGCTCCAAAGCAGTTTCATACAGACCCATAGCAGTCTCCATCGAAGAAAGGTCCGCAAGCATAAGCGCTTCCCCCTCTCCCGTCGCCAGCGCCTGATTCATAAGGTTCCAGGCGGCTTCGGGATTGCCCCTTTCAAGCATCACGGCCGCAGACTGGTGAAGCGAGGCTGCCAGTCTCCTCCCAGCCAACCGGAATTCAGGACACAGATTCAGAGCCTCACGCAGTAGATCGGTCTCTGGCATCAGCATGAAGCGATCTCTGGCGGATTCCGCTGCATGGAAGAGTTCCACTGCTTCCCATGCCCCCCGGAAGTTCTTACCGAAGGCTTCATCTGCTCCCTCGGGCTGAGAGCGAAGCTCCATTATCGCATCCAGATTACCGGCTACAGTCGATGTGCCGAAAACCGCAGCTGGGGCAGAATACTCAAGTACCGGCATGTCGTCCGTTACTACTGGAGCAGCGGCGGCGTATTCACGCAACTCCTCCGGACCCATGGCGTATGTGGAGAGGAATACCCATGGAACATCCAGTCCGAATGGGGTCAGGTCTTCAGCGACAGTGGCATCTGAAAGGTGCTCAACCACCGTCATGGGATCGATAGGCAATCCTTTTCTGCCAGTGATCATAGCGTCGCGGCCCAGTAGCCAGAGAGTGGAGTTGGGGAACACATCGATGAATGTGGCCACCACCATGCGGCAATCAGCATCTGACATGGCATACAGAGGAAGCCACTGACTCATGATCCCACCCGGCTCCAGCCTGTCAGAAGCCAGCTGGTAATACTCCCTTGTATACAGGTTAACCACTCCTGCCAGAGCCGGATGCATCGGCTCTTCGGTTATTACGTCATACAGTCTGTCAGTCCCCATGAGATGGTTTCTTCCATCCTCGATAATGAGTTCGGTCACCGGCCTCGCCAGTACATCGTGGTTATGGATCGTCAGGTATTCTGCCGCCGCAGTCACCGACCTGTTGATCTCGACGCAGTCCAGCTTCTCAACAGAAGGGAATAGGGCGGCAGTACCGGCAGTTATACCTGTTCCGAAGCAGATGACGCAGATACTTTCGGGATCGGGATGTACCATCAGAGGGAAGTAAGCCATCAGCCTATTCTTAAGACAACCCTCGGGAGTGGTAGTGGAAGCCTGGCTGCCGCCCACGTTCACAATGATGGTCGAGGGCATATCCCTGCTCTGGACAACGGTAATGTCGCCGCCGGGCGAATCGTCATGATAGAGTAGTCTGAAGCCGTCCGGCACCGAGACACCACTCCCGCCGATCGATGTAAGGAGGATCATAATCGCAATGGATGCAGCAGCCATGGCAGATCTGACCATTCGCGAATGGGTGGGAACAACCAGGATGGCTCCCGCGACCAGTACCGCCGCCGCCGCAAAGGACCATCGCAGACCTAGAAGGGGAAGAGCAGCGAAAGTACAGAGCACCGACCCCATAACCGCTCCGGCTGTATTTGCTCCCAGCATCCTACCGACACCCTCCCCGGACCCTGAAGGTGATGGGGAGTAGAATGAGGCGAGGACAGGAAAGAGCATTCCGGAAGCAATACCTGCCGGAAGAAGAACGAAGAACGCTGGCAGGTATCGCAGAAGAAGCGAACCGGCCAGCGAGCCCGGCTCAATAGACCTCTCAAGAAGAGGAAGTCCCTCTCGAAGCAACAATCCGGTCACGGGCAGCCATACCGCAAGGATCAGAAGGAGTCCGAGTACGGTGGATGGGTTCAGAGTCTTCCTTGAAGCCGCTATCCATGACCCGACCGCGATGCCTGCAAGGACTGCGGCCAGCATCGTAGCAACCGCATAGCTGTTGTTGAATAAGCCGGTAACCAGGGATCTCGACCAAAGCACCTCGGAAGCCAGCATCGCTGTACCTACGAGAAGTGCCACCAGCAGCCAGCGACTGCTTCCCGGAAGCTCTTTCATCTCAGCAGTCACCGATACATCCCGCTTCATCTGAATGTCCCCCGGACTCTTAGAAATACCTAGTGAGACCAGTGAAGCTATCACCGTCAGCACTGAGCCGGTCAGAAAAGTCCCGCCTGCACCGATAGTCGGCATGAGGATGAATCCCGATAGAAGTACACCGGCTATCCCTCCGAGAGTATTGATCGAATAAAGCGAGGCAACACCGGAGATGACACCCCTCTGCTCCGCGACGCCTCTAACCATCACGGGCAGGGTTGCCCCCATCAGTACGGTGGGGACTCCAAGAAGGAGCACTGCGCCGATGAACCGGATCAATGTTAGAAGGATACCGGGGCCGAATGCCTGATAGAGTCCGGTAAAGACCGGAGTGAGAAGGGGCTGGATCAGAAAGGTCGCCGCTGCACTCAGCAGTATCCCTCCCTGAAGAAGGGCATAGGTTCTGAAGGGTCTGGCACCTGGCCTGTCTGCGCACTGTCCCAGCCACCAGCCCCCGATACCCATTCCACCCATGAATGCGACAAGGGTGGCGGCAAGGGCATAGCTCCCGCTGCCGGTCAGGAATGAGAGTCTTCGAATCCAGACAAGCTGGTAGACCAGACCGGCTGCTCCTGATAGAAACAGGGCAATGTGCGCCGAGAGCCAGACTCTGCTTCTCATTTAACTCCTTCAAAGCAGCTCAACGATAACATTGATGACCGGAGGTTGAGGTCTACTGAGAACTCTGATTGGCTGTCAGGAGGAAGCATGTGCAAGCGGATGCTTTCCAACAAGTGACGGAGCGTCAGGGCCACCGACTGTTATGAAGGAATGAGGCCCGGCCTCAGATCGTGATCGTACCTCACCAGATGATAATCCCTTGGATATGAATCTGCCTCATCGTACACTGCCATCAGAACGAGTACCCCTCCATCATCAAGCAGCATCATAAGCACAGGTGAATTCTGATCAGGATATTGTAGAACGCTCCTCCAGACCTCGATACCTGCCTGGTCCAGTTTCATAAGGAAGATATCAGTATCTGACGGCGGCATGAACCAGCCATCTTCCCTATCGGAACCCGTATAGCCTGCAATCACAATTGAGTCCTCTGGATCGATAGATAGGAGATCTCCACCTGCATGGAATCTGAGGGACTCCAGAACCCTCCATACCTCTCTACCATCCTGATCCAGCTTCATCACCACCATATACAGATTCATGCCCAGACTATCGGTAACACCTGTCATGACGAGTCCCCCTGCAGGAGTCTCCGCAAGTGAGTGCATGGAGATGATCGGACCGCCCTGAAGCCGGAACTCGGCTCTTGAGAGGAGTTCTCCCCCGCTGGAGATCCGTATCACATCCCACATATCACTTCCAGGTTCCGGACCAAAAAGAGCCCAGCATCCTCCGTTCTCAGATGGCTGTATGCGCTGAGGGATCCCCTCGTAACCAGCCACTGTGTCAACAATGCAGGTCCAGAGTGTATCTCCGGCGGGTGTGATCCCGACCACACCCTCCGGAATAGTCATCTGTAGATAATCAATATCCCTTATCGGCATTGGAAAGAAAAGGACCTGCACCGGTGGTTCTGCACACTCTTCTGAGATTGAGATCCTGCCGGTCAGTACATCGATCTCAAGAGTACTGACTGGTCCATTCTCCCAGAGGTACGGAATAAAATCGATTGTGTAACTTGAATCCGTGCTGTTGATGCGGAGAGGGGTTCCCGGGATGGAAATATCCCCCAGATCAGTCCAGGAGCCTCCAGCAGAAATCGATGAAAGGAGGATCGGGAACAGGAGCATAATTCTCGAGATCATGCATTCACCTCCAGGAAAAGTGGTTATCGATCAGGCAGCACCTTCTGAATAGGATGATTACGTGTGATGATTTGATCAGTGGGGTCATCTTCCGAATAATGTTTTCAGTACTGCCCATGTAGCTGTATTAAACCCCTCAGGTATACCTGTCACATCAACATCATCGAAAAGACAGCTCAGAGAAACATCTGAAAGTCCGGCGCAGAAGAGTGCAACGGAACCCGGTGCAGAGAGCGTATCGGTGGCTGAGACCATCCACCAGTCAGGCTCATCCGCTGAGTCATCCGTCCATGCCCTGCCCCTGTAGTCAGTCCCGGACACCTCGAATCTTATCCTGTACTCCTGACCGAGATTCACCTCAAACGGCTGATGATCCAGTATCTCGATAGTTGTCCAGTGCCATCGGTAGAGCCGAAGGGACTGATGAGGCTCAGAAAGGACCAGCATCAGATTGTATGGAGTATCCTCACGGAACCTGATCATCATACCGAAAAAAGTGCCTGTCTCGGGCAGTACAAGACATGTTGCGGAATAATCAGGTACACTCATGAAACCAGCCGCATCACCGTTGAACGAGATACCGTGATTCTCCTCGTAACCGCCATGCATCCAGTACATCCCGTCAACAACTTCGTATTCCACCATACTGATCTCATGCCAGCCATCCGCGGTCCCGTCGTTGAAATCATCATAGAAGAGGGTGGGGGATACAGACAGTGCCGGGATCAGAAGAAGCAGAAGGAGGATCTGATGCATGAGTACACCTCCATGGTGATTTGTGACCGATGTATCCCTAAGGTATCTCCTCTGCACGCAAGGGGGTCAAGCGGACAGATCGACTCTTGTGAACCCGCATATGGAGCATACTTGCATCAGGTTAGTATGTTACTTCATAACAGCAACAAGGAGGGATTTCATGAACAGAGGGATACTTCACATACATTTTCTGCTCATCAGCATTATCAGTCTTGCCGGTTTCGGCTGCGGGACAGGGAATGAGCCTGTCCAGGAGATCACCGAACCGGATGCCCAGACCAGCCTTCGCGAGCTTGTCTTTGTCGATTCAATTGGAGTGGAGCTGGGTGATTCCAACTTCGTGCTTGGCTCTATCGAAGCCGTCTCACACACCTCCGAGGGCAACATCCTGCTGCTCGACAGACCGGCTGCGCGCGTCAGGGAATACACTGCTGACGGTGAATTCGTAAGGAATCACGGCAGGCGCGGATCAGGGCCGGGAGAGTTCATCAATCCTCTTTCGATGACCAGGCTCACAGATGGCAGGATGGCTGTACTGGACCAGCAGACAGGCGGCATCCATCTCTTCAGTCCCGAAGGTGAATGGCTCGGAATTTCAGCCGAGATAACGAACGAGCCCATCCTCTGGCTAACTCCTGCAGATGGAGACCAGTTCATTGGAACACTCAACAGCTGGAGCATCGAGAACGATCAGATGTTCGTTACGGCGATCGTAGGACGCTTCTCTGCGGATTCAGCGGAAGCGAATCTTGTCTACTGGGAGAACACCTTCCCCTTCGACTTCATTGACTTCGCGGTACTGGTGGAGGAAGCCTATCTTGCCCAGACCTGGACTTCCGATAGAGAGGGCTATGTCTTCATTGGCCCGAGGGATCCGGAGGTTTATCAGATTACCGGATTCGATGTGACCGGTGAGCCCTTCGTCGAGATATCCATGGACATCCCGATGGTGGAGAAGGATGCCGATGAGATCGCCTTTGAGGCCGAGTTCTGGAACCAGCGCGCCAGGAACATGGGGGCCAATGTAACCACGGACTTCGATGTGAACCCTTTCCGATGGATGATCCATTCAATGGGGATCGATGACCAGGACAGGCTCTGGGTCAGAAGGGGTACTGAGGGAACTCCTACATTTGATGTTTTCGACTACGCCGGAGAACACCTCTTCACCGCATCACTTCCGACCATTACCGGCTACCAGGGACTGCTCTGGGAAATAAAGATCGACGAGTTCGGAATTCTCGCCTGGTCGATGGATCCCCTGGACGGCTATCAGAAGCTCTATACGCTTAAGCTGGTCGGCGACTGACGAAATTCAGTCTCTGAGAGCCCTCAGGACTGTATCCCTGAGTTCAGTGATAGTGTATGGTTTTCTCAGGACCTCATTGAAACCGTACTCAGAGTATCTCGACATGACCGGTGAGTTGGAGTACCCGCTGGAAACAATGATCCTTGCTTCTGGATCAAGCTTTCTGATGAGTTCCATGGATTCCTTCCCGCCCATGCCGTCAGGCACAGTCAGGTCGAGGATGACAACGTCGAAAGGCGTGCCCTCCTCAAAGCGCCTGCGGTACTTCTCGTAGGCCTCCAGTCCGTCTGAAGCGGTTCGTGTCGCGAATCCGGTGACATCAAGCATCTCTCCGCTGACGCTCCGTATCATCTCCTCATCATCCATGAGGAGTACACTTGTGGCTTCCATTTTTTCCACACTATCTGCATGAGTGGCATTGAATTCGCAGACACCGGCAGCCGGGAAGTAGAGTTTGAAGCATGTGCCCTTTGCAGGCTCGGACTCGACCATTACGTAGCCTTCATGCTTTCTGACCACGGAATAAACGATGGATAGTCCCAGTCCCGCACCAGGCCTGTCGCTTGTGGTGGAGAAGAAGGGATCGAATATCCTCGGAAGACTCTCCTCGTCGATACCAGTACCGGTGTCAGCAATGGAGATCATCAGATAGCCCTCCTTCCTGTCCGCCATACCAGGTGATACATCCCTCGAGGACATGTTGATCGCAGAGACGGAGAGCCTTCCTCCCTCCGGCATGGCGCATACAGCGTTGGAAACCAGGTTCCTTACGACCTGGATGAACTGCACTTTGTCCGCAGTGATGGACATGAGGTCTTCAGGAAGGTCGAAGCTGCAGGTGATATCCGTAGCTTCAAGAGAAGCTGTGACTACTTCCCTGAGAATCGATGGGACCGATAAAGCACTCCTTATGGGATCTCCACCGCTGGAAAAGACGAGGAGCTGTCCGGTGAGTTCCGCTGCCTCCCTGCATATCCCGCTTGCAGCAGTCAGGTGCTCAAGAGCATCTGGACCGCATTCAGGTCTTGCCAGCTGAATATTGCCCAGTATTCCTGTAAGCAGGTTATTGAAATCGTGGGCTATTCCGCCTGCGAGCTCCCCAACGGATAGTAGTTTGTCCATGCGGACCGTTCTGGAGCTGAGTTCCTCCAGCTTGCGCTGTGCGGCCTGCTGCCCCGTTACATCGCGAACGGTTCCTATTGCGGCTATACCCTCTTCGAATGGTATCCTGGAAACAATGAAGTCGAAGTCTCTCACATCTCCGGATGCGTTCACGATACGGGCCTGGTATCGTTCAGGAGCGGGGGTACCATTTGATCGGGCAGTTCCATACGACGCAAGACGCTGCCTGTCTTCCGGATGAACGAGTGACTCGACGCTGAGAGTGAGAAGTTCCTCCTTCGGATAACCGAGCATCTCACAAAGCCTGTCGTTGACGAATTTGAATGTAGAACCCGAGTAGACATAGATACCGTCACGGCTCTGGTTCACAACAATACCGTAAAGGTGCTCGCTTGCTGATAGTTGCTGCTCCAGCATGTATCTGGCAGTAACATCGGAGGCTGTGCAGATCAGGCAGCTGTGTCCACTGCCGGAAATCGAGACCGGAGTCCTGGTTACATCAAGGAGACGTCTGGATCCGGTGTGATCCGGCACCCATTCCTCGGTACGAAGAGATTCCCGCCGGGCTATGACATCTCTGTTCACGGAAATGAGATGATCGGTCCCAGGGGACATCCCGAGAACATCGATGATCCTTGACGAGAGGAAAGAGGAAGGACTTCTGCCGAGAAATGAAGCATGTACTGCATTCGCGAAGGAATAGGTCTCAGCATCTGATAGAACCCAGATCTGTAATGGGATACAGTCTGCCGCAACTGGCAGTGAAAGCAGTTCAGGTGAAGATCGAACCAATGTCTCTCCAGTCACCCCTCCGGCGCCTGGTTTCTCCCCGGCTGCCCGCACCGGAGAGATCACAAGTGTGAATATTACCCCTGATCACCTGTCGTTACAAGTGGAGGATATTACTCATCCCCTTCCTGGGTGATCCTGAATCCACAACTCACGAGAGCCTTCATCAGTTCCTGTGGATCAGCACCCCACAGACCGAGCTTTCGCGAGATGTGCTCCGTCCATGAATAGTCATCGAAAGTGAATTTCTCCGCAGCCCCTTCTGGCAGGGGGATCATGAAGTCGGCCTTCCTGTAGTACTCCTGCTCCAGGTATCCTGTGTCCATTACATCGATCGCTTCACTCACCTCATCTGCCGAGAGTTCGGGATATCTCTCTTCGAACAAATGAAAGGATATCGGATATCTCGGTCTGACCGGCGGGTCCTCTGCAGGATAGCCCATCGTCAGCATCACAACTGGATCAGGTATCATTCCCGCTCCTCGTCATGAACTGTGGTTTGCGGACAGATCCTCAACAAGACCACAAATTCGTCTCCCCTCACCATACGTGGGAGGTTATCCGCGACCGTCGATGAAAGCATATCTCTTCATTTAAGTACTTCCTTCTTCGCACAGACCTGTTCGCGTCAAGCACAACAGATGATTATAACCTCATCGAAGTAGTTGACTCAAATCCTGCACTGGAGGCTGACCATGTTGGGCAACACCCTGAAATCAGGTCTGATCACAGCAATCCTGCTGCTTGCAGCGGCATGCGGCGAGCCACAGGATCCCGCGGCTGCAGAGGGCGGCAGATCAGATGGACTCACTATCGAAACTGATACTGATATCCCCTCGGTAAGAACAATTGAGGCGGTCGATCCATCCAGTCCGGGTCTGACCACCTGCACGCTCGCTGTTGCACCTGACGGAGCTGAATGGGAGATATCTCTCCTGTGGACTGGACCGCCTGAGACGGTAGATGGTTTCCACAGGATCCATACTATCTCGCTCCGTCCACTGGAAGGCGGTGAGACCACCGTGTTCCAGAACCTCGAAGCGGATATTCCGGATGTAATGGATGCTTCAGGATACCTTGTCATTGAGGACATGAACTTCGACGGTTACATGGATTTCAGACTGATGGAGCATCCAACAGCAGGACCGAACACATACTGGCTCTTCTGGCTGTATGATCCTGAGACCAGCGGCTTCGGAAGAGTTGAAGAGTGGGAGGAACTGGGACTGGTCTCCCCTGAATTCCTAGCTGAGGACCAAAGGATCAGATCATTCAGCAGGGATGGCTATGGGCTCTACCAAACGCGAGTATTCGATATCGCTGAAGGAATTCCCGTACTTGCCATTCGGATACATACGGAATGGGAGGGTGACACACTCTATTCCGTTACAGAGGAGCTGGTTGATGGCGTCATGATGCAAACAAACAGGGAAATTCTCGAGGAGGAGGTCTGAATGCTCAGCAGTCAGAGAAAGAGGATAATCGATTTCAGGGATCAGAGGGACTGGAAACAGTTTCACGACCCCAAGAATCTCGCTGAAGCAATCATCATCGAGGCCGGGGAGCTGCTTGAGAATTTTCTGTGGAAGACCACAGAGGAATCTCGCAATCTCCCCTCTGATACCGTCACTGCCATCGGTGAGGAGATAGCAGATATAGCCATCTTCGTTGCGATGATAGCTCACGAAATGGATCTTGATCTAGAAGCCATTATCGATCGCAAACTGGATATAAACGAAAAGAAGTACCCGGTTGAGACATCGAAGGGGAGCGCTGCCAAGTACACCGACATTCCCTGATCAGCTTTCGAGTCCCTGCCGATCGTCCATGACTGCCGGTGCAGGTCGGTATATGAACGGAGAGTAAAGCATGCAGGCATTTGTACAGACCATTGTAACTCACATAGCCTGGATTGCCGAAGCCGCTGCTGCCGCAGTGATCCTCACCGGAATGATCCAGGCGCTATGGATATACTTCTCCAGAAACCTTCGTAGCCGATGCAGCGCACGTGAAATGCCGAGAGGCAGGCTGAAACTTGGACACGCCCTGTCGCTTGCCCTTGAACTCCTGATAGGAGCGGACATCCTGAAAAGCGCCGTTTCGCCAACCTGGGAGGATCTCGGACAGCTTGCGGCAATAGTCGCCATCCGGACAATTCTCAACTATTTCCTGCTGTATGAGATGCGAGCTCTGCAAAATGGTGAAGAACGGGACGAGGACTGAGCCTCCCCGCACCTTCCTCATTCAGCTGGATCCACTAGAGGATGTGCCACTCCTCTTCGCTGGTCTGACTCAGACTGACGCCGTTGTTCTCGAGTACTCCCCTGAACCACTCAAGTGACTTCTCGAAACGGTCAAGGAATATGGATGCACCATCAAGGGTCTTGAGCTCTAGTATCTTTTTGTTCCTGTAATACTTGCCTCTGGCAACCCTCATACCTTTCAGTGGAAGGCTCATCGGTTTGCCCTTGGCAAGTTTCCTGAGAAGGAGACCCAGTAGACCGAACTGTGAATGAAGGAGCGCTCCTTTTCCGGGGTCGAAATAGATGAATCTCCGGTCGGTAATTATACATTTCGTATGTACCGGGTACTTCAGCTTACCGGTGCCCTGCAGTGTATACCGCGACTGCTCTTCAAGGATCCTCTCTCCAGGCTCCAGCTCCAGTTCCTTTCCCATCCATGTCCCTTCCCCAGTTATCGTCTACAATCCCACAATTCACATGGCTTACATAACAGATCAAATCTCCTCATGCCTGCACTCCATGTCAGGATTCAGGGAGAACGATCAGAGTGAGGAGAGGAGTTCACTCAGATCAGAGCCACTGTATACTGGAAGCATACAGGCTCCCTCCCTGCATACGTAAGCTGCCGGACTGCCCTGAACGCTGATATCCGGCAACCAATCCGGCATGGGAGCACCACCGCCTGGCTCAATGAGAAGCACTGTCCTTCGCGGATGGTACCCCTCGGCCAGGACATGCAGCATTTCGCGAACGGTCGGATCGTCCCTCTCTCCGGTAACAACCACTTCCACACCAGAGCCGCCTGCCAATGCTGAGGAGAGCATCATTGCATGCCCTGAGGGGGATGCTGCAGCGGCGCTTGCGAAAGCGCTTTCAATGCCCTCGGCAGAATTGCGGTAGTGCGGGTCACCTGTCAGTCTCCAGAGTTCAGTAAGGTTCCACAGCTCAACGGAGCTACCCGAGGGAAGGGCTCCATCGTAGCTCTCCATGAACCTCGGGATCGAGGCGTCCCCGGTATCAGATGTGAAGTAGTAACCTCCCCCAGGTGCGGCAAAACTGGAATCCAGCTCCGCCTGGAAAGTGATAGCATATGCCAGGTATTCAGCATCGAATGTAGCTGAATATATCTCCAGTGAGGCCCTTATCATGAATACGTAATCGTCCAGGAAGACTTCTTCTCCGGTCGAGCCCTGTATGATCGAATGAACGAGTCCTGCCCCGCTCTCTGCAGCCCTGCCGGCTACGAAGTCAAATCCGCGGATGGAGGCCTCGAGATATTCCGGACGATCAAGCACTCCAGCGCTTCTGGCCAGAGCAGCTATCATCAGTCCATTCCAGTCGGTAAGTATCTTCTCGTCCCTGAAGGGCCGGGACCTTGCGCTTCTTGCGTCGAGAAGTACGGGCATCGCTTCGGCCAGCCATGCGGGAGGGTTATCAAGCCCAGTTGCACCCTCGCTCACATGGAGCACACTTCTGCCTTCGATCTCGCTGCCTGGCTCCGCGAAGTTTCCCTGCGCAGTCAGACCCCAGTACCCGATCGCCTGTTCTGCAGTCTCCTCCCCGAGGAGCCCGATCATCTGATCAATCTTCCAGATATAGAAATCCCCCTCACCGGAGCCGCTGTCTGCATCTTCAGAGGAATAGAAGGCACCTTCAGGAGAGGTCATGTCACGAAGTACATACTGAATTGTCGACTCGGCCATCTCTCTGAAGACCTCGTCTCCAGTCGCCTCGTAGGTCTCAACAGCGGCAAGGATGAACATGGCCTGATCGTAGAGCATCTTCTCGAAGTGAGGTATGAGCCATCGTGCATCTGTTGAATATCTGTGAAGTCCGTAGCCGACCTGATCGTAGATCCCGCCTGATCTTATCGCTCTCATAGTATGAGCAGCCATATCCAAAGCTGAGCTCTCTCCAGTATCATGCCAATACCTCAGCAGGAAGAGGATCGCATGGGGAGAAGGAAACTTGGGTGCACCCCCGAATCCACCGAAAACGCTGTCGAACGATACTTCAAAAGCTCGGAAGCACTGGTCTGCCGTCTCTGCGGATATTGCCTGTCCGGAGACTGGTAAGGAAGAAAACGATACCGCTTCGGAAACTCTTAAGGCGAGGCTGTCCAGCCTATCCCTCCCGTTCTCCCATTCGGCCATCACGGCTGGGATGAGATCCATCATACCCATTCTTCCCTGCATAGAGTGCTTGGGAATGTACGTTGCGGCGAAGAAGGGATCACCTTCCGGGGTCATGATGATCGTAAGAGGCCAGCCTCCTCCCCCTGTGATCGCCAGGGAATAGCGCATATAGACCGCGTCAACGTCAGGGCGCTCCTCCCTGTCCACCTTCACGCAGATAAAGCCGTCATTCAGCAGGGCTGCGACCTCATCATCCTCGAAGCATTCCTCTTCCATGACATGACACCAGTGACAGCTCGAATAGCCGATCGAAAGAAATATCGGTCTCTGCAGTCTTCGTGCAGCCTCAAAGGCTTCCTCGCCCCACGGTCTCCAGTGGACCGGGTTGTCAGCATGCTGAAGGAGGTATGGACTGGTCTCATCTGCAAGCATGTTACCCGACATCCCGTTATCCATGTCAGCAGCCCCTGTCCCCAGACATCCGGAGAACAGTATCGCTGCCAGTATCGGCAGAACCTTAGATAGTCCTCCGGAGTTCATGATTCACCTTCCTGATTTCCGACTGTATTCATATGATAATCAGAATGATCTTCCTGGGTTCCCGGGTACAAGAAAAGCGGGACGGGTATCCCCGTCCCGCAAATCTCTAATACTGGTCAGTCTAGCTGGTGCAGTCGCCTTCATCGCAGCTACCGCAATCATGCTCCTCTACGATCTCACCGCATCCACTGCTGCTTCCGCATGCTTCCATACCTGCAGCGTTCTCTGTGGAGATGTCTACAAGAACCTGGAAGCGGTCATCAGAGCGGAGGGATTCCAGATCGGCATCTTCCTGCATCCAGGCAGGATCAGCATATCCGGTATCAATGGCGTAGGTCAGCCACTCAAAAGCAGCTTCGGTCTCTCCATTGAGGGCTTCAAGGCAGGCGAGGTTGTAGGTAACGAGTATATCCAGACCGAGAAGAGGCTTTGAGTCACAGTCCTCGATATCGGCACATTCCTCGTAGGTGGCAGTGATCATGTCGTGAGCTTCAATGAGATTTTCATAGGCTCCCTCTACGAAGGTTCCGGTCTCCTGGTTGAAGGATTCACCTATCTTCAGAGAGATCTCTTCGAAACTACCGGCGAAGGCAGCGGAGGATGCAAGGAGCACAAGTGTAAGGAGTACTTTCCCAGCTTTCATGGTATTCCATCCTGTTCGGGGTTAAGAGTTCCGGTGTGGAAGCAGATATTCCTATGTCTCCCGGATAATATATCACCGATATAGGAAAATGCACGTATAACCCCGTATCATAGTGCTACATCTGATGTTACATAGTCATTGACTGAATGCTGCCCGGTTCGGTTTCTGACTCAGACAGAGGGTTCTATGGGTTCGTAGAGATCGGTCTGCCATTCCGACTCATCTGCACCGGATTCCCCACCCTTTACATATATCTCGAAGCAGACACCCTGCCTGACCCTGAAGCCGCTGGTGGGTATCCATTCGCCGCAGAACTCACCCCAGGATCTGCCGAGTCCGGCATATGAGCCGGTATGTCTTGTGGTGGCATAGAGTCCGGCCGGTATCTCCCTGAGACCGATCCTATCGTCAGAAGGAGGGTCAACATCGGCGGATACGGTCACGCATGCCTCGGACCTGAGCTCCTCCTGCGGAATCGTTTCAGGATCACTGAGAAAGATGCCCAGCCACTTCGCGCCAGCTGGATCAATGCCATTCTTCTGAAGGATCGTACCGAGTAATGAGAAGGCTTTGCCGATCTGGTTGTACGGCCCCCGATGCTCCACCCTCAATACTCTCATTGGCTCCAGCGTTACCGCTCTAGCTTCCATTTTCCATGCTCCTTCCGGTAGAACTGGAGTTCTTACACTCCATTCGACTGGTCCGACTACACAGGATACTTCCTCACTACTCTTGATACATATACTATACAAATGTTTACTACTGAATCCAAATCCGCATTGGAGCATTGATGGAATACTTCACCCTCGTTAGAGTTATCTTCGTTGTGAGCTGCAGAAATCAGAGGAGGAACAGATGCCACTGGCTATCATTCTCGTAATAGTTCTTGGTGCAGCAGGTATCATCGGGATCGGCAGGCGCGCTGGAGAACATGGGTTACACTGCCGAGGAGGTCTATCGGTATCGAGCATGAAAGGGATGTCACTGCGATCGGTGGACTCGCTCCTGACCAGACTTAAAAGCACAGAGGCTCCCGAACCAGTGATGGGGGCGATGTGCTACGACATGGCCATGCCGCTTCTCGTTGATGAGTATATCTGTTCGGTGTGCGGTGAGAAGACCATCTATGAGAGTGGATCATGGCTTCTGACCGAGCTACCTGAGTGCAGATCCCTGACAGAGGGAATCGCGGGGGCAGTAGACTTCGAGATAGAACTTGTGGAAACGGAGTTCTGTACACATTGCGAGCCCGATATCACAGACCCGGTCATAGTCCTCAGAGTTACGCGAGATGACGGAAGTGCGGTCACTTCCTCGGTGAACCGCTTCGAGCTCATTCTTCTCTCGAGCTTCCTTGATGGAGGTCTTACTTATTCAGGGGACCAGGGAGAGGAAATGCCGCTGCTTCCATACGCTGCAAGGATATCGGAGCTACTCGGTCTCGAGGGGGCTGAATGATGAGGAGACGACCGGCGAAATCCTTTCTCCCGACCACAGCTGTCCTGGAGATGACATACCGCTGCAACCATGAATGCCTCTTCTGCTCATGTCCCTGGGAACGCGTGGATGGTGATTTTGATATCAGGGAGGAACTCACTCCCGAGCGCTGGAAGGGGATCATCACAAAGCTCTGTGATCTGGGTGTCTCCAGCATCGCATTCACAGGCGGAGAACCTCTTCTGAAGGCTGGTATCCTGGACATCATCACTCATACGTCCGGGTGTCTGACCGAGAGAGTAGACACAGTGGATGGAGAACTGATCTCCGAGACAGTCCCCCCCTCCCTGTACCTGCTTTCGAACGGATTGCTCGTTGATCAGGATATCCTCGAGTTCTGTGAAGAGCACTCGGTCACTCTGAGCATGAGCCTGCCCGGTCTATCCACCTACACTGAACACACCGGCAGGGATACCGCTGACACAGTTCTCCGCAATTTCGGTCTGGCGAAGGAACTCGGCATCAGGACCGTCGCAAACATCACCGTAACCCGGAAGAATTTCTTCGAGTTGAGAAGAACTATCGCAGCGGCACTTATCGCAGGTGCAGGACAGGTTCTTCTTAACAGGTTCCTTCCCGGAGGCAGGGGGCTTGGATATGCCGAGGATCTGTCTCTCGAACCTGAGAACATTTCCGAGTTGCTGGCCACAGCGGAGGATGTCCTGTCCAAGGCAGGCAAGTACGGCTCTCTCGGTACGGAGATCCCCGTCTGTCTGGCAGATCCGACCGAATACTCCAGCATCAGCGCAGGTACTCAGTGCTCCGCTGCAAGGCAGTTCTTCGTAGTAGGACCTTCCGGGCATGTAAGGGTCTGCAATCACTCAGAGGTCCGCCTTGCTCACATCGATGCTTACGAGGACCTGAAGCTTGATCCATACTGGAACACCTTCACCCAGAAACGTTTCATGCCCGAGGAATGCAGAGGCTGCGGGGAGCGTTTTCGCTGCGATGCCGGCTGCCGTGAAGCTGCCCATATTACAGGCGGTTCCGTTGATTCCAGGGATCCCCTGATGAGAAACTGCATCTATCCCTCCTGAAGGATCATGATGCTACTTGACGAACCGTCGAACCTTCCATAACATTCCACATTCAGTTATTCGAATATTCTGAAATGAGGTACTGTTTGTCTCCTGAAGGAAGACTCTCTGCAGAGGAGCTTGAGGTCTTCGCCTCGATACTTAAAGCTATGGCTCATCCGGTTCGTCTGATGATAGTCGAGGAGCTGCTGCGCAACCCGCGATGTGTCACGGCTATCCATGAGATAATCGACGTCCGGCAGCCTAACATCTCCCAGCATCTCACCGTTCTGAAGAGCGCCGGAATAGTAGCCTCAAACAGGGACGGCTCATACCAGTGCTATTACCTGTCTCGACCTGACCAGATCAAATCAAT